>Ga0233425_10000197_pt1 | contig 155583 bp, 143 predicted proteins | sample Watercolumn_Towu_2_FD_181712 | JGI IMG/M metagenome (GOLD analysis project Ga0233425, IMG submission 181712) | Freshwater microbial communities from Lake Towuti, South Sulawesi, Indonesia - Watercolumn_Towuti2014_140_MG | ecosystem: Environmental > Aquatic > Freshwater > Lake | place...
TAACCCGCTTAACCGCTGCGTACTCCAGATCGCTGAAGCTGCGTTGCATGGTTTGTGTCTCCAGATTGGGTCGGGGCATTTTCTCAGATCACCGGGAATTGCGGGAATTAATCAGCGCGTCCTTAAAATCCGATATCCATGTTGCATAAACACAATGTTGTCATACCGGATATTTGACATAGCCGTTAAACGCCGACAGAATCAGCGCCGCCTTAAGGGCTTAATGCAACTTCCGGGTGAAATTCCTCAAAATTATTGCAAGGCAAAACATGTCCACATCTCCCTCAGAAATCTCCCCCAGCACCCGTGCCCGCATCATCTTCGCCAGCATGATCGGCACAACGATCGAATTTTTCGATTTCTATATTTATGCAACGGCTGCCGTTTCGGTTTTCCCGCTACTGTTTTTCCCCAGCGGTGATGCCGGAGCCGCGTTGCTGGCATCCATGGCCACATTCGGCGTGGCGTTCGTGGCCCGCCCGATCGGCTCGATCATTTTCGGACATTTCGGCGACCGCGTCGGACGCAAGGCCACCCTGGTCGGCTCTCTGCTGCTGATGGGAATTGCCACTTTCCTGATCGGCCTGCTGCCGACATATCATCAAATTGGTATTTTCGCGCCGACCCTGCTCGCCATCCTGCGTTTCTGCCAGGGCCTCGGGCTCGGTGGAGAATGGTCCGGCGCCGCGCTGCTGGCGACCGAAACCGCGCAAAAAGGCCGGCGTGCCTGGGCCGCGATGTGGCCACAATTGGGCGCCCCTTTCGGTTTCATCCTGGCCAATGGATTCTTCCTCTTGCTGACCATCGGGTTCGAATACGATTCGAAAGCCGCAACGACTTCCGATACCTTCCTGGTCTGGGGCTGGCGCATGCCTTTCCTGCTCTCGATCATCATGGTCGCAGTCGGCTTGTATGTTCGGCTCAAGCTGCACGAAACCCCCGTGTTTGCACGCGCAATCGAACGCGGCGAAAAACTCAAAACACCCATAACCCGTGTATTCCGCCATCATTTCGTCACCCTGATGTTAGGCATGTTCATCATGGTAGCCACCTACGGCCTGTTTTATCTGATGACCACCTGGGTGCTCTCCTATGCCATCGGCAGCCCAGCGCTGGGTTTTCTGGGCATCGGTTACCGTGACTTCCTGGTGTTGCAACTGATCTCGGTCATTCTGTTCGCAGCTTTCATTCCGGTCGCAGGATTGCTTGCCGACCGTTTTGGTCGCCGCCGTTTTCTGCTCAGCGTTACGGCAGCCATCATCCTGTTCGGCTTCAGCTTCACGCTGTTTCTTTCCCCGGAATTGATCGGCACCGGCGAGAACGCCAATCTGGGGCTGATGCTGCTGTTTTTGAGCATCGGCATGGCGCTCATGGGACTGACCTTCGGCCCGATGTCGGCACTATTGCCGGAACTTTTTCCAACCAATATCCGTTATACGGGCTCCGGTGTGTCCTACAACATGGCTTCAATACTGGGCGCCGCGCTCACGCCGTTTGTCGCCGCCTGGCTGGCGCGTAATTACGGGGCGGGCTCCGTCGGTTTTTACCTCGCCATTCTGGGCTGTTTGACCTTCATCGCACTCTGGCTCAGCAAAGAGACCGCACATCGCGATCTCGATACGATGGAAGATCGCGCCGCCACGGCAGGCGTGGAAATCACCTCGCCCTGAAAACCGGACAACGTAGAACAACTTTTTCCGCGCGCCCGTCAAACCGCATGATTAGCGCGGACTGGCTCAGGGCCGCCATGGCTTCCTGGTCAGGTTGTACCGCCCGACCAGCGCATAAACCGCCGGGATAACCAGCAGCGTCAATACTGCGGAGGACAGCATGCCGCCGACCATGGGCGCCGCGATGCGGCGCATCACCTCGGAGCCGGCGCCGCTGCTCCAGAGTATGGGTAACAAACCGGCCATGATGGCGACGACCGTCATCATCTTCGGACGCACACGCTCCACCGCGCCGTGCATGATGGCGCTGTGCAGATCGTCCGTCGTTGGTTCGCGTCCCTCGGCGGCGCAACGCGCCTGTTGCGCCTCCCAGGCTTTCTCCAGATAGATCAGCATCACCACGCCGGTCTCGGCGGCCACGCCGGCCAGCGCGATGAAACCGACCGCCACAGCCACGCTGAGGTTGTAATCAAGCAGCCACAGCAGCCACACGCCGCCCACCAGGGCGAACGGCACCGAAAGCATCACGAGCAGCGAGTCGCTGACTCGGCGGAAGTTGAGGTAGAGCAACAGGAAAATGATGAGCAGCGTGATGGGAATCACGACCTTCATCTTCGCGGCGGCCCGATCCATGTATTCGAATTGTCCGCTCCAGGTCGCGTAGTAACCGGGAGGGAATTTCACCTGCCCGGCCACGGCGTTGCGCGCCTCCTGCACATAGGAAGCGATGTCGCGCTCGCGGACATCCACGTAGATATAGGCTGACAGCAGCGCATTCTCGGTGCGAATGCCGGGGGCGCCCTTGCTGATGCGCACCGTCGCGATCTGGCCGAGCGGAATCATCGCGCCGTCCGGCGTGGCGACTAGCACCTCGCGTGCGATTTTCTCCGGCGTATCGCGCAATTCGCGCGGATAGCGCAGGTTCACGCCAAAACGCTCCAGTCCCTCCACCGTAGTCGTGAGCCGCTCGCCGCCCAGCGCCGTTGCAATCACTTCCTGCACCGCATCCATCGTCAACCCATAGCGCGCCAATGCCATCCGGTCCGGTTCAATGTCCAGGTAGTAGCCGCCGGTAATGCGTTCAGCAAATGCGCTGCTGGTGCCGGGCACCGTCTTCACCACCGCCTCGATCTCCTTGGCGAGTTTCTCCATTTCGCCCAGATCCTTGCCAAACACCTTGATGCCGATGGGCGTGCGTATGCCGGTGGAAAGCATGTCGATGCGCGCCTTGATCGGCATGGTCCACGAATTCGCCACACCGGGGAACTGCAAGGCCTTGTCCATCTCGGCGATCAGCTTGTCGGTGGTCATACCCTCGCGCCATTCCTCCTGTGGCTTGAGATTGATCACCGTCTCGAACATCTCCAGCGGCGCGGGATCGGTGGCGGTCTGCGCGCGACCGGCCTTGCCATAGACCGATGCCACCTCGGGAAAGCTCTTGATGATCTTGTTCTGCGTCTGCAGCAGCTCCGCCGCCTTGGTCGCCGATAACCCCGGCAGGGTGGTCGGCATGTAGAACAAGGTGCCTTCGTTCAGTGTCGGCATGAACTCGCCCCCCAGCTTCATGGCCGGATAAAGCGTCAGCGCCAGCGCCAGCAAGGCCACCGTGAGGGTGGTTTTTTTGCGGCGCAGCACGGCCTCGATCATCGGCCGATAAACTGCAATCAGCCAGCGGTTCAACGGATTCACGGATTCCGCCTTGATGTCTCCGCGAATGAACAGCAGCATCAGCACCGGCACCAGCGTCACCGACAGCAGCGCCGCACCTGCCATGGCGAAAGTCTTGGTGAAAGCCAGCGGCGCAAACAAACGCCCCTCCTGTGCCTCCAGTGTGAACACCGGCAGGAAGGAGACGGTGATAATCAGCAGCGAAAAGAACAGTGCCGGCCCCACCTCCTTCGCGGCAGCGACCAGCGCTTCTGCTCTCGACTCCCCGGGCTTCAAGCGCTCGATGTGCTTGTGCGCGTTTTCAATCATCACGATCGCCGCATCCACCATCGCGCCGATGGCGATGGCAATGCCGCCCAGACTCATGATGTTGGAATTCAGACCCAGCGCACGCATCGCAATGAAGGCGATCAGCACGCCGATGGGCAGCATGACGATGGCGACCAGCGCACTGCGTGCATGCATCAGGAACGCCAGACACACCAGCGCCACGATCAGACCTTCCTCCAGCAGGGTGCGCTTGAGCGTGGCGATGGCGCGCTGAATCAGCTCGGAGCGATCGTATAACGCCTGGATGCTCACACCTTCCGGCAAGCCGGCGGACACCTCGGCGATTCTGTTCTTGACGTTCGCGATCACCTCCAGCGCGTTTTGCCCATAACGCGCCATTGCGATGCCGGAGACCACCTCCCCCTCGCCGTTGAGTTCGGCGATGCCGCGCCGCTCATCCGGCCCCAGTTCGACGCGTGCGATGTCGCGCAGCAGGACCGGCGTGCCGCCCTCCGCCTTCACCACCAGCATTTCGATGTCCGCCTTGCTGCGCAGATAGCCGCGCCCGCGCAGCATATATTCCGTCTCGGCCATCTCCACGACACGCCCGCCGACATCGCGGTTCGACTCCCGGATCACCTGTGCAACACTCTCCAGCGGGATGCCGTAGGCACGCAGCTTCAATGGATCGATGACCACCTGATACTGCTGCACAAAGCCGCCGATGGAGGCGACTTCGGCCACGCCGTGCGCCTTGTTCAGCTGGTAACGCAGATACCAGTCCTGCATCGTGCGCAACTCGGCCAGGTTATGCTTGTCACTCAGCAGCGCGTACTGGTACACCCAGCCCACTCCGCTGGCGTCCGGGCCAAGCTGTGGCGACACGCCTTGAGGCAGGCGTCCTGCGGCCTGGTTCAAGTATTCGAGCACGCGCGAACGCGCCCAGTAGATGTCGGTGCCATCCTCGAAAATCACGTACACGAATGACGCGCCGAAGAACGAGAAACCGCGCACCACTTTCGATTTCGGCACCGCCAGCATCGCCGTGGTGAGCGGATAGGTGACCTGATCCTCGACCACCTGCGGCGCCTGTCCCGGATATTCGGTATAGACGATCACCTGCACGTCGGACAGATCCGGCAGCGCATCCAGAGGTGTTTTCAGCAGCGCGTAAATACCTGCCAGCGTGACCAACAGAGTTGCGAGCAACACCAGAAAACGGTTCCTCGCCGACCATTCGATAATGGCGTTCAGCATCTCAGTGCCCCTCGTGTCCGGCGGGTTTCACGCCCTGCAGCCTGGTGATTACCCATTCATCCTTGCCGCGCTCGACAATCTCGAACGTGATCGCGCTACCCGGCGCAATACCTTGCACCAGCGATGCATTGGCCAGATCGAAATTCATGGTCATGCCCGGCCAGCCCAGCGAGGCGATAGGCTGATGGGTGATGCTCACCGTCCCATCGGGATTGATCGCCTCCAGCGTTCCTTGCACCTGATGCCCCACCACGGCAGGTTTGGGTTGCACATGCGCCTTGCGAGGTTCCGCTGCCGGGGTTTGTGCGGCTGCAACCGGTGCAGCACCACCCTCTCCCACCTTTCCACCCATGCCGCCCAGCGCAGCTCTGAGATTGCTCTCTGCGTCGATCAGGAACAGCGCAGCGGTCACCACTTGCTCGCCTTCCGCGATGCCATTCAACACCTCGACATAATCGTTGCCGGTGCTGCCCAGCTTCACCTCGCGCGGCTCGAAGCGCCCCGGCGCGACCTGCACCAGAACAACCTGGCGAATGCCGCTGTCGATCACCGCAGAGACGGGAATGCTCAACACCGGCGTGCGCTCACCCGCCGCCAGCGCAACCTGCGCGAACATCGCGGGCTTCAGCAATCCTTGCGGATTGGCAATCTCGACTCGCACCCGCACCGTGCGCGTCACACTGTCCAGCGTCGGATAAACAAAGTCCACCCTGCCGTCGAACGGCTTGTCCGGGTATGCATCCACACTGACACGCGCAGCTGCGCCAGGCCGGATCCGGCCTATGTCCTGTTCTGCAACATCGGCCACCACCCACACCGACGACAAGTCGGCAATGCGATATAGCTCGTCGCCAGACATGAAGCGCATGCCCTGCACCGCGCGCTTTTCCAGCACGATACCGGAAACCGGCGCATGAAAAGTGACGCGGTTACCGTTGACGCGTGCGTTCGCAACATCCCAATTCCTCATCCGCGCGGCGCTGGATTCGGCGAGCCGCCGCATGCCGTCCCGCGCTTCTTCGTCAGCCGCCTTCAGCGCATCCAGCCCCTGTACGGCAAGCGCGCGTTCGTGCTGCGCCGAGAGCAGTTCGGGACTGTAGACTTCGAACAACGGCTGCCCCTTGCCGACAGCCTGCCCCGTGGTATTCACGTACAGCCGCTCCACCCAACCCGCAAATTTCGGCGCGATGAGATAGGTGCGCCGCTCGTCGAGCTCAACACGCCCAACCGCACGCAACGTCCGCTCAAGCACACGCATTGACGCAACTTCAGTCTTCACACCGAGCTTCTGCACCTTGTCGGTACTCAACACGATCTGCCTGCCAGCCGTTTCCTCGCCCTCGTACACCGGCACATAGTCCATGCCCATCGCATCCTTCTTCGGCACCGGCGAAGTGTCCGGCAAACCCATCGGGTTGCGGTAATACAACAGCTTGCGCTCAACCTTGGCCGCAACAACGGCCTGCGTCGATGCCGGAGCACGCGCTCCCAGCCAATAGCCAGCCGCCGCCACTCCCAGCAACACGGGCAATGCAACCGCTATCCAATATATTTTTTTCATAGATCTTCTCCCAGCAAACCTTCGATTTCGGCAAGGCGCAATTGCGCGTCCCGTTGCGCCTTGAGACGTTGCTGTTTCACCTGCAATATCTGGCGTTGCGCCTCGATCAGCATGGCGAATTCCACCCGGCCGGTCTCGTAACCCGCAAGCGCAGACCGGTAGGTGAGTTCGCTCTGCGGCAGCAAGCGCGTTGCCGTGAGCGACTCGGTGCGCCGTGCGGTCTCCAGCCCGTACAGGTTTTCCGACAGTTCGGACAGCATGCGGTCGAGCAGCGCCTGCTTGCGCGACTCGGACGCCGCGATCAGCGCATCCGCCGCTTGCTCCTGTGCACGGCGTGAACCCTGCTGCAGCGGAATATTGAACTCGACCATCAGATCCCAGCTCTTCACCGCATTGCCACTCTGGTTGGGCGCGACGCCCAGCGTGAGATCGGGATAGCGTCTGGCGTAAGCGAGATCACGCCCCTTTTCGGCAGACTGCACTTGAACCCCGGCAACCTGTAGCTGCGGGTTGCGTGCGCGCAGCTTCTGCTCCAGCGCAACATAGTCCAGTTGCGCCGGCACGGGCAGCGGCCGCAGCTGCGCGGGCTCCGCCAGTTCAGCCATTGCAGGACGCGACAGCAAGGCGTTCAGCCGGCTTTGTTCATGGTGGCGCTCGCTCTCCAGTTCGAGCAGTTCGGTACGCAGCGTAGTCTGCGCCACCTGCGCACGCAGGACATCCTGCTGCTCGCCCAGACCGTTGGCATAGCGTGCCTGCGCGATCCGCTCCAGTTGATCCAGCAGCACCAGCGACTCGCGCGTCAATCGTTCGCTGCCGGCCAAATAGTAGTACCTGGCATAAGTGGATTTGATGCGGCCGGACAGCGCCACCCAAGTCGAAGCCACCTGACCATCGGCTTGCGCAGCTTCCGCTCCGGCGACCTCGCGCTGCAGATCGCGCTTGCCGAACCAGGGCACGCTTTGCATCAGCAGGTAGCGCGTACTGCCCACTTCGGACGGCCACAGACTAGCCCCCCTGTTCTTCCCCTGATTGGTAACGTCCATCAGCTCGGTGCGCAGCACCGGATCCGGCAGTGCGCCCGCCGGATCAACGCGCTGCCGCGCGGCGTCCGCCTCATGGTGCATCGCCGCCAGCTCCGGATTGTGCTCGCGTGCGTAATTCAGCAGTCCGGCAAGATCAGCCCCCAGCAAGGACCCGCCGAACGCGGGTTGCAGTACAAGCAACAGCAGGACAATGCCCGGCAGCCGCAAAATATTTTCTGGAATTTTCATGACCCGTTCCTATGTCGTATGGAAGCTGACAACCAAGGCGGCTGTCAGCGAAACAGGAAAGTACGTTTAACTCAACGTGCAAAATGCACGGACGCACTTATCCCGTCAAGCAGCGGCGAGGGGTGGCGGAACGAGCGGAGTCGAAGGAACGGAATGAAATCCGAAGTGATACGGGGTATTGCTGAGCATGTTCGGAAGCACAACCGCACTGACATCGGGAGCCGACAGGTAGGCGCTGCAAGCGAGATGACAGACGCCACAGTTGTCGCAGGACTTGCCGGTGGTGTCATCGGCTTGCTGATCCTGCATGGCAGCGCAATGGTCGTGCTGCATCGCGGCATCATCATGATCCATCATGGTCATCGCAGCCTCATGAACAGTGCCCTGACCAACCTGCATGGACACGGATGCCGCAAGCACACTGGCGCCGGAAACCGGCATCCAGAGGAGCAGGAACAGGGCAATCCATTTTCGAATCAGGCGGAACATGGGCGCAGAGTCTCAAAAATCGCGAGCACTGTCAATTTCGGCGGCGCTTTGCCCGGACGCCCTGGCCTGGCTGCCGCGTCCACTGCGGAAGTATCGCGTGTTGTCATAGTAGGCAGGATCGGTGTTGGCCGCATCCCAGCCCGGAATGCCGAGCAGCGGCACGGGCGTCAGTTCCCGCGTCGATAGGCAATGCCGGGGATGGTCCAGATAGGCGGCCAGCAATTCATCCAGCCAGACGGCGCGCTCATCCGGCGACTGTGCAAAATAGGCCGGCGGCGCTGCCAATACCAGCCCTTGCCCGGTGAGCCCAAGGTAAGGTTTCAGCAGCTTCTCGTAAAGCCCGTGACCAAACACACAGAAATCAATCCCAGCAGACAGGTCGGCGCGCCGTTTCCAGAACAAATCCTTCCAGCGGAATTCGCGCAGCAATTGCCCCAGTTCGGGGGATGCGCAGACCACGATCACGCCGGACTCATCCAGCAAGGTCGCTACATCCCGAGTGGCTCCACGCCCTTCGCCCGGCGTTTCGCATGCCTCGCCCAGCACCGCATAATGCCGCGCATTGATGGCCGCCTTGGCTTTTGGAAAACGCATCCAGACCAGCGCATTGAACAGGTCGTGCCAGTTGTATTCGCGGGTCTGCACTTCCCCCTTGAGGTAACAGCGCGGCTCGTATTGCAACTCGAAAGGCAATTTTCCCCGGGCTTGCGGCACCAGCCGCAAGGGCTGGCCGCTCCGCAGCCGGATTTCAGGTTCAAGCTTTGCCAGCAAGGCATTCAGCTCGGTCAGATCGGGGAAGTTGCTGGCGCGAAGTTGGCGGATGAAAGGATGCAGGGGAGCGAACGGCAACGCTTGCGATAGATACGAATACGGCCAGCCGGTTGGATCGTTCATGACTCAAGCGTCCGCACAACAGCAGCGCGCTAGCCGTATTTTCTCCGGCCGATGATACGCGCCCGGTGAGCCCGGCGTTTTTCCTCTTCGGTCAGCTCGCGCTTCTTGCCTTCGAAAGGATTCTTGCTGCTGACGAACTGGATTCTCAGCGGCGTGCCTTGCAGGCGAAACATATCGCAGAAGGAACGCTCGAGATAACGCTGATAACTCGCCGGCACATCATCCAGCCCGCTGCCGTGAATCACAATGAGCGGCGGATTGCTGCCGCCCTGGTGGGCATAGCGCATTTTCGGACGGAAGCGTGCGCCCTTGGGCGGTTGCTGTTTTTCAAGTATCCCCATCAGCGCGCGCGTCAATTTCGGCGTCGGCAGTTTGATCATGGCGGCGGCATAGGCGTCGTCCACCGACTTCAGCAACTTGTCGATACCGGTGCCCTGCAACGCGGAAATGTAATGCAACTTGGCGAAACTGAGGAAATGCAGCTTGCGCTCAATATCGCGCTTCACCGTGTCGCGCTGGTGGGCATCGAGTCCATCCCACTTGTTCACCGCCAGCACCAGCGCACGGCCTGCCTGCAATACGAAATCAGCAATATGCGCGTCCTGCTCGGTAATCTGGTCACGCGCATCCACCACCAGCACGACGACATTCGCATCCTCAATCGCCTGCATGGTTTTAATGACGGAAAACTTCTCGACCGCCTCGTTCACCTTGCCGCGCCGTCGCACACCTGCGGTATCGATGATGGTGTAGTGGCGCGCGTCGCGCTCGAAATCGATATAGATGCTGTCCCGTGTCGTGCCGGGCTGGTCAAAGGCAATCACCCGCTGCTCGCCCAGGATGGCATTCACCAGCGTGGATTTGCCCACATTGGGACGTCCCACGATGGCCAGCTTGGGTTTGTCTTCCGCGTCGCCTTCCTCGGAAAAATCGGGCGGCAATTCTTCCAGCGCCACCTCGATCATTTCTTCGACATTGTCGCCATGCGCGGAAGAAATCGGCAGCGGCTCGCCCAATCCCAGCTCATGAAATTCAACCGTCACGCGCGCCCGCTGCATCCCCTCGGCCTTGTTCACCAGCAGCAAAACCGGCTTGCCCGTCTTGCGCAACTGCTGGGCGATGATGGCATCCTGCGGTGTGCAACCCGCGCGGCCATCCACGATGAACAACACGACATCGGCCTCATCCACTGCCTGCCGGCTTTGCTTGGCCATTTCGTGCAGGATGCCCTCCTTGGCCACCGGCTCCAGACCGCCGGTATCGACGACCAGATAAGGTCTGTGGCCCACCCGGCCGCGACCGTAGTGACGATCGCGCGTCAGCCCCGGCTGGTCGGCGACCAAGGCGTCGCGTGTGCGCGTCAGACGATTGAACAGCGTGGATTTGCCCACATTCGGACGACCAACCAGAACCAGCGTGGGCAGCATCAGTGCACTCTTTCCTATTGAAGCGACAGCGAATACAAATCGCCATCGCGGGTTTGCACCAACAGACCGTCGTCCATGCGCAACATGGGCGCGTCAATCGCGCCACCACCGAGTTTGATGCGTCCGACAATACGGCCGTCCTCGCGATTCAAGGCATGCAGATAGCCCTCGTAATCGCCCACCGCCACGAAGTCGCCAATCGCATGTGGCGCCGAGGTCTCGCGCATGAACAGATCGTCGTTTTTCCACAAGGTCGCGCCACTCAGTTTGTCCAGCATCATCACGGCGCCCTTGTCGTCGCTGAGATAAAGATGCTTCCGCAACAACATCATGCCCTTGTCACTGGAAATATCCCGGCTCCACAGGGGATTGCCGCGCAGTCCTTCATAACACGCCACCCGCCCCTGAAAGGCGATGGCACAGACCTGCTCATCGTCCACCGTCGGATTACTGGTGATATCGCTGATCCTTTCCAGCTCGGTGTTGCCGCGCGGCTGGGACACCGAAACCTCCCACAGAACCGAGCCATCACTCACCCGGATGGCCGCAAGCTTACCACCGGCAAAACCGGCAAACGCGATACCCCATTGCAAGGTGACCCCGGCATGACTGCGCACCACCAGCGCCGGCGTCGAGCGCTCATATAACCAGCGTCGCGTGCCGTCCGTCACATTCAGGCCGGCAATATTGCCGTCGCCGCTGCGCACAATGACAACTCCCTCGGCCACTTGCGGCGCACTCAAGACCTCGCTGCTCAACGGGCTCTTCCAGCGCAGCTTGCCGTCTTCGCCATAGGCCAGCACTTCGCCCTTGTTGCTGCCGATCAGCAGCAGACCTTCACCGGCGCCCACGCCGCCGCTCACCGTGACTCCGGTCTCGACACGCCAGACCTGACGTCCGCTCGCGCGCTCGATCCGGGTCAGCCTGCCATCGGCGGAAACGCCATAAACTGCATCCGCCGTCAACGCCGGTTGCAACAGGCCCAGACCAGACTCACCAAGATCGGCATGCCAGCGTTCACGAAATTTCGCCTGCTCTGGAATATCTTTCAGCTTGGCCGGCTCCACAACATTGGTTTTGCCTATCCAACCCTGCACCGTATCCACGGCGGAACAGCCCCCCAGAAGCGACACCGCCAGCAACAGCGCATAATGCGCGCGATTCAGTCTCATTTCTTCACTCCGAGCGCATCCATTTTCATCTGGATCAGGTTGCGGTACTGACTGCTTTCCGGCGTCTTGTCATAGGCCAAGGTGTAGGCACTGCGCGCCTCATCGCGTTTGCCGGCGGCGTTCAACACATCGCCGCGCAGATCGGCATACAACGCATCAAACGCGGCCGGATGTTTTGCCTCCAGCTGCTTGAGCGCCTCATCGTATTTTTTTTCGTCCAGCAGAATCGCCGCCAGACGCAAGGTGGCGACGCTCTTCAAACCGGACTCACCCGTATGCTCCTGCACCCACTGCAATTGCGTGCTGGCGCGCGCCGCATCGCCCGACTGCTCATTTACCTGGGCGGCAACCAGCGCCGCGCGGGGGGCATAGGCCGTGCGCGGATAGCGCTCCATGACCTCTGCGGCTGCGTCGTTAACCCGCTTGCCGTCCCCACTTTCCACCTGTTTGACGAAGCCCGCATACAGCGTCGCCGCCTCTGCCGCCTGTGTCTTCTGGTAATACTGCCAGCCGCGCCAGCCGGCTGCGGCCAACGCAACGACCAGCAGCACGCCGATCAAAGTGTTGGCGTTGTCTTTCCACCAGGCCTTGAGCGCATCGAGTTGTTCCTGTTCCTGCAAATCCAGTGCCGCCATAATTACTCCTGCTTGATGATTTGATTAACCGTCGCAACCAGCGTCGGCACGCTGACACGAACCTGTTCGCCGCCCTGCATGGGTTTGAGACTGACTTCATTCGCGGCTGCCTCGTCATCGCCAATGACGATCGCTACCCGCGCGCCGCTGGCGTCCGCCTTTTTCATTTGCGACTTGAAACTGCCACCGCCGCAATGCAACAACACGCGCAGCTGATCGTCGCGCAACAGCTCCGCAACCACACTTGCCAGACGACCGGCCGCCTCGCCCTGATGGACGACGTAAACATCGACCTCCGGTTTGGGCGGCAGCATACCGTCATCCTGCAACAGCGCCAGCAGGCGCTCGACACCCATTGCAAAACCCATCGCCGGCGCGGGTTTGCCGCCGATCTGCTCGATCAGGCCATCGTAACGGCCGCCGGCGCAAATCGTCCCCTGCGCGCCCAGACGCGTGGTCACCCACTCGAACACCGTGCGATTGTAGTAATCGAGACCGCGCACCAGCCGTGGATTGATTTCATACGCAATCCCGTGCTGTTGCAGCGTTTGCTGCAAACTTTCGAAATGCGTGCGCGCCTCGTCGTCCAGCTCATCCATGAGTTGTGGCGCGGCTTCAATCAGCCCCTGCATCGCCGGATTCTTGCTGTCCAGTATGCGCAGCGGATTGCTGTGCAAGCGGCGCTGCGCATCCGCATCCAGCGCATCCTGATGCTGCTGGAAATACGCCACGAGTTTTTCGCGATGCCGCTGCCGCGAAGCGCTGTCGCCCAAAGTGTTCAGTTGCAGCGCCACATCGCGCAGCCCCAGTTTGCGCCAGAGACGCGCGCACATCACAATCTGTTCCGCGTCGATGTCCGGGCCGGCGAATCCCAACGCCTCCACACCGATCTGGTGAAACTGGCGGTAGCGCCCCTTTTGCGGGCGTTCGTGGCGAAACATCTGGCCGCTGTAATACAGCCGCTGCGGCGCGTTGTACAGCAGATTGTGCTGCAACACCGCGCGCACGCAGGACGCCGTTCCTTCGGGTCGCAGCGTGAGCTGGTCGCCGTTAAGACTGTCCTCAAAACTGTACATTTCCTTTTCGACGATGTCGGTCACTTCGCCGATCGCGCGCTTGAACAAAGAAGTCGGCTCGACCAGCGGCATGCGAATGTTGCGATAGCCGTAGGCGTGCAGCCAGTCGCGCACGATTGCCTCGAACCATAGCCACAGTTCCGCCTCTTCCGGCAGGATATCGTTCATGCCTTTGACGGCTTGCAGGGTTTCTTTACTCATTCGTTCCTGGAGAAGGGGGAAGAAAGAAGGGGAAGGGTAAAGACCGGCGCAGGATCACCCTTCCCTCTTCATCCTTCACCCTTCCCGCTGTTCCTTCTTCACATATTTTCCCGCAACGTACTCATCCACAATCGCAATGAATTCACTTGCAATGTTGTCACCGCGCAGCGTTTTGGCTTTTTCGCCATCGATATAAACCGGCGCGGCCGGAGTCTCGCCCGTCCCCGGCAAACTGATGCCGATGTTGGCCAGCTTGCTTTCGCCAGGGCCGTTCACGACGCAACCCATCACCGCCACCGTCATGTTTTCCACACCGGTATATTGCTTGCGCCACTGCGGCATCTGCTCGCGCAAGTGCGTCTGGATGCGCTGCGCCAGCTCCTGAAAAAAGGTGCTGGTCGTGCGGCCGCAGCCGGGGCACGCCGTGACCATGGGCGCGAAGGCGCGCAGCCCCATGGTTTGCAGAATTTCCTGCGCGACCACCACTTCTTCGGTGCGCGATCCGCCCGGTTGCGGCGTCAGGGAAACGCGGATCGTGTCGCCTATCCCTTCCTGCAACAGCACGGCCAGCGCGGCGGTGGATGCCACGATACCTTTCGAACCCATGCCGGCCTCGGTCAAACCCAGATGCAGCGCGTACTGGCAACGCTGCGACAGTTCGCGATACACCGCGATCAGATCCTGCACTTCACTGACCTTGCAGGACAGCACGATGCGATTCGCCGGCATACCCAGCGCTTCGGCGCGCTGCGCACTTTCCAGCGCAGAAACAATCAGCGCAGAGCGCGTCACTTCCGCAACCTCGCGGGGTTGCGGCAGACGCGAATTCTCATCCATCAGGCGCACGACCAGTTTCTGGTCGAGACTGCCCCAGTTCACGCCGATGCGCACCGGCTTGTCATGGCGCAGCGCCGTTTCGATCATCATCGCGAAAGGATCTTCATCTTCGCGGGCGCGCCCGACGTTACCCGGATTGATCCGGTACTTCGCCAGCGCCGCCGCGCAGTCCGGAAATTCAGCCAGCAGCCGATGACCGTTGTAATGGAAATCGCCGATCAGCGGCACGTCACAACCCAGCGCATCCAGACGGCGGCGAATATGAGCAACCGCAGCCGCAGCCGCCGGCGTATTCACCGTGATGCGCACCAGCTCGGAACCCGCCTGCGCCAGCGCATAGACCTGATTGGTCGTCGCCGTCACATCGGCCGTATCGGTGTTGGTCATGGACTGCACGACGACCGGCGCACCGCCCCCCAGCATCACCTTGCCAATCAATACCCGCTGCGATGGACGGCGCTGAATTGCAAGCTGCGTCATGGCTTATTCCAGAGTCAGGCGGGCAACCCCGCTGGTCGGATCAACCATGGGCGGCAATGCCACCGGACGGCCGTTGAAAGTCAGTTGCACACCGCGCGTCTGCCCCAGCACCAGGGACAAGGGCGGGATACCCTCGATCTGCATATCGCTGCCCGCCGGGTTATTTTGCGACAACAACACATTTCCGGCGCGATCACGGATTTCCACCCAGGTTTTTTCAGCCACACGGAGATGCAGCTTGCCGGCAGGCACAGCAAGCGGTGCGGTGGCCGTTTCCGGCGCAGCAGGAACCCCCGACGCCTCGGTCATCAACACTTGATCCTGAACCGGCTGCGGCAAAGCAGTCTGGGGCGCCACTGCCGTTGTTTCTGTCGCTGCCGGCGCGGGGACATTTGACGTCGCGTTCCAGGCCAGCCACAAACCCAGCAACACGAGCAACAACAAGGCTGCGCCCACCAGTATCAGATTGCGGCGATGCACCATAAACGGCGACGGGAACGGCGCTTCTACCGAAGGCGGCATGCGCGGAACACTACTGTGATCGTCATGCGGCAAACCCGCCAGCAGCGGCTCCGGCGCAATCTGCAACAGGCGCGCATAACTGCGGATGAAGCCGCGCACGAAGGGCAGCTCCGGCAAATGATCGTAGTCGTCGGCCTCCAGCGCCTCGATTTGCCTGGGCGCCAAACGGGTATGCTGGGCCACGTCGGCCACGCTCATGCCCAGTCGCTCGCGCGCTGCGCGTAGTACCGCTCCCGGCAATGGCGTTGCCGCCTGCGTTGTCTCGCGTGTCACCGCCTGGGTATCTTCTGGCATCGTGATTTCGTTCATCATTCGCCTGACATCATCAATTGAGTTTCACGCGCGTCGGGGAAACGCTTGCGCAACTGCACGGCATACTGTCTTTCCGCCTCGCGATTTCCAGCCTTGCGCTCGATCCGCACTCCCAGCCAGAGTTGCTCTGCCGAGGGCGTCTCGGTGCGTTCGATAGCCCCGGAGAAATATTTCCGCGCGGCCTGAATATCCCCACGGGCAAAGTTGATTTCGGCCAACGCAAACATGGCTTGCGGCAAAGCCGGCTGCACCGCCAACGCGCGCTGCAAAAACTCTTCGGCGTCTTTCAGCTTGCCAGCCCGTTGGGCGCACAAACCGGCATTCAGCCAGGCGCGCTCCGGAGTGGTATAGAGCGGGTTTTTCAACGCCGCCATGAAATGCGGGAGTGATTCCTTTTCGCGGTCGCGCTGACACAGGAACCAGCCATAGTTGTTATGAATTTCGGAATCGTCCTTGCTGAGACGCAGGCCGTGACGGAAGTCGGCCTCGGCCTCCTTGTCTTCACGCAAAGTCATGTGCAGCAAGCCGCGCACGTTATAGGCTGGCGCATAATCCGGATCAGCCCGGAGCGCCTGCTCGATTTCAGACAGCGCAATCCCCATCTGCGAACGCTCGGAATAATAAAGAGTTGCAAGCTCGGTGTGCACCTTGGCGCTGGCCGTTGCCCGGGATTTTTCAGAATCAGCTGACGCGTGATCCGGACCAAACGACGACGCGCAGCCCGCAAGCAAAAGCACGGCCAACATCAGTGGAAAAAATCTCATGCGGCCACCTCGATCACACGCTGGCCGGTGCGTTTGGTGCGATCCTGCACCTGGCCCGCCAGCTGGCCGCAGGCCGCCGCAATATCATCACCACGCACCTTGCGTATTGTCGTCACAATCCCCGCCTGCACCAGCAGGTCACGGAAACGCATCACCACCGGCATTTCAGAGCGGCGATACGGCGCCTGCGGAAACGGATTGAACGGAATCAGGTTGAACTTGCACGGCACGTCTCGCACCAGGCGGATCAGCTCGCGCGCATGTTTCTCGCTATCGTTCACGCCAGCCAGCATCACATATTCGAACGTCACGAAATCACGCGGCGCCTTTTCCAGATAACGCTGGCACGCCGCCATCAATTCCCTCAGCGGATATTTCTGGTTGATCGGCACCAGCACGTTGCGCAGCTCGTCGTTCGGCGCGTGCAGCGAAATCGCCAGCGCCACCGGACACTCGTCGCGCAGCCTATCCATCGCCGGCACCACGCCGGAGGTGGATACCGTCACGCGGCGGCGCGACAGACCATAACAATGGTCGTCCAGCATCAGTCGCAGTGCGCTCACGCTGCTCTCAAAGTTCAGCAGCGGCTCGCCCATGCCCATCAGCACGACATTGGTGATCGGCCAGTTGCCCTCTTCGTTCTTGCCCAGCTCGTGGTTTGCCCACCACACCTGACCGATGATCTCGGCCGTGGACAGGTTGCGGTTGAAGCCCTGCTTGCCGGTGGAACAGAAGGCGCAATCCAGCGCGCAACCGGCCTGTGTCGAAACGCACAGTGTGCCCCGGCCCTCTTCGGGAATGAACACGGTCTCCACCGCGTTGCCGGTGCCCACATCCAGCAGCCACTTGCGTGTGCCATCGCTGGCGAGCTCCTCGCGCACGACCTTGGGAACCTGCACACAGGCAAGCTGGTGCAGTTTTTCGCGGAGCGACTTGGCCAAGTCGCTCATCGCATCAAAATCGGACTCCCCGGCCCTGTAGATCCAGCGCATGACCTGACGCGCGCGGAAGGGCTTTTCGCCCTGCGCCGCGAACCAGGCAGTCAATGACGCCGGATCAAGATCGAGGAGGTTCTGCTTTGCCATCGTCATAAACCTATTGCGCAACCCGATTTCGGCGTCGCATGCTCGCGCACGCCTCGCCTACCTGCGAGGTATGTCTCGGCGTTTGCTGTGCGGCTTCTTGCACTCGGGCTGCTCATAACGATTTCTGACGATGTCAACACGGCACTAGCGGGAATAAACGTTCAGCGCCGGGAAGAAATAGGCGATTTCCACTGCTGCGGTTTCCGCTGCATCGGAACCGTGCACGGCATTGGCATCAATGCTGTCGGCAAAGTCGGCGCGGATCGTGCCCTTGTCGGCCTTCTTCGGATCAGTCGCACCCATCAGCTCGCGGTTCTTCAGGATGGCGCCCTCGCCTTCCAGCACCTGAATCATCACCGGGCCGGAAATCATGAAATTCACCAGATCGTTGAAGAACGGACGGGCTTTGTGGACGGCGTAAAAGCCTTCGGCTTCTGCGCGCGACAGATGCACCATGCGGGCGGCCGCGATTTTCAGGCCAGCGCCTTCGAAACGGGAATAAATCTGACCGATGACATTCTTGGCAACGGCATCTGGTTTGATAATTGACAGGGTGCGTTCTACAGCCATGCTTCTCTCCAAAAGGTAAAGTAAATCGAAAATTCCGGGGCCGCGATTTTATCAGGGATTGCCTAGGGAGACGCCGATTTATTCCCACATGGCCGCGAAGGCGGCTTGGCGGGATGGGATGCGCGAAGCGGTGCGAAGTGAATGGTCGCCCCCCTTCACAAGCGCCGCGACAAAGCAGGCCGCCCGCCAAGTCCCTTCCCGTGAGGGTTGCGGCCAAATCGGGCGCTCGCTGTGTTGCGCTCCTCGGCATCGTAGTCACGGCTACGACCTTCGTCGCGGGGGCACCCCGGAACGTAGGCCGAGGGGCCCCGTAGGGGATCGGCCAGTGAAGGGGATGCCGGACACCCAGATTGAGCGCCCCACAGCCCGCTTCGGTGTCGCATCCCCGCAAGCGGGGCCCCTGCTCCGTCCTTCGCGGGTGTCCCGCGATCATCCCGATTTGGCCAGCAACGCGGTTCATGGCGGAATAGATCAGCGCCTCCCCAGCCCGTGTCCGGCGTTTGGGGAAGCTCAGACAACAGACAGAACAGGCAAAACACCGCTTTCGCCCGGCACGGCCCGGAATTCTGCCGCCACCGCAACGCCCGGAATACAGACCAGCTGGTCGCCGCAATACAGCAGCGGGAAACGCGCCCGCTGCCAGGGCGGCATGGCCGATTCCTGCAACAGGTTCTTCAGACTGCGGCTACGCGCCCCAGGATGCGGGCGCAGATGCCCGGCCCCCTGCCGCAGCCGCAGGTGCACCGGAGCGTGTTGCAATTTCGCAAGACTCAGCCCTGCGCCCTGGACAGAATCAAATCTGACCTTGGCTCCAAGCGGCGGCCAGAACAATTCGCTTTCACCTTGCCAGCGCAGCTGCAACTCCGGATCGCAGGCCGGCGGCTCGGGCTCGGCCCAGACGCGCCCCCGATAACGGCGCAACTGCCAGCCCGCAAAATCCACACAAACGGCGGCGTCCTGGCGCGAGCTCGCCAGCTGCGCCAGCATTTCCTGCAGCTGCGCCGCCGAAGGCATCGGCGCGCCACGCATTTGCAGAAAATGTCGTAACAGATTTTTGGCGCGCGCCGGGGACAGTTGCGCCAAGACCGGCAGCGCCAGCCAGCCATCGTTGATCGCGTCACGTGCATCGAGCGCGGCCAGATCGTCCTGCAATTCTGCGGCCTCGGCAAAATGCGCGGCGCTGCGCGCCAGCGTGTGCTGCACGGCAGGAAAGCGTTGCGATAGCAACGGAAACACACTGTGGCGCAGAAAATTGCGCGCATAGTGCTGGTCGGCATTGCTTTCATCCTCAATCCATTGCAGCCGCTGCGCCTGCGCGTAATCGAGAATTTCCTGCCGGCTGAAGGCCAGCAGCGGCCGAATCAGCTTGCTGCCGTTTTGGGGCGCGGATAAAAACGGCATCGCCGCCGCGCCCCTGACGCCGCTGCCGCGCAACAATTGCAACAGCAGAGTCTCGGCCTGATCATCGGCATGATGCGCCAGCGCAACAAAATCGCTGTCGCTTTGCGCATAGGCCGCATGGCGCAAAATACGGGCGGCGGCCTCCAGCCCGTGGCGTTCACGCAGCGGCGCGACATCGACACGGACGGTGTTCAGGGGAATTTTCAGGGTAGCGCAACAGGCGGCGCAAAAGGCCGCCCAATCATCGGCATTCGGGCTGATGCCGTGATGCACATGCAGTGCGGAAATTTGCCAGCCAGATTCCGGCGCCAGTCGGCTCAGCAGATGGAGCAGCACGACCGAATCCAGTCCACCGCTCAGCCCCACCTGGATCCGGCAATCGCGCGGCAAGTGCGGCGCCAGACGGGCCGCAACCTGCACGGCAAGGTCAGTCGGGTTCGACTTCCTTGAATTTGCCATAGCCCATCAGACGATTGAAGCGATCCTGCATGAGGCTGGAGACCGGCTTGTTCTGCGCCTGCTTGAGCGCCTCCTGCAAGGCCTTGCGCACATTCTGCATGGTCACGGCGTAGTCGCGATGCGCGCCGCCCAGCGGTTCCGGAATGACCTTGTCCACCAGCCCCAGCGTTTTCAGGCGCGTTGCCGTAATACCCAGGGTTTCAGCCGCATCGGCCGCCTTTTCGGCGCTCTTCCACAAAATCGAGGCACAACCTTCCGGCGAGATCACGGAATAAGTGGCGTATTGCAGCATCATCAGCGCATCGCCCACCGCAATGGCCAGCGCGCCGCCGGAGCCGCCCTCACCGATCACGGTGCAGATAATGGGCACGCGCAACTCGGCCATCTCATAGAGATTGCGGCCGATCGCCTCGGATTGGCCGCGTTCCTCCGCACCCACGCCGGGGTATGCGCCGGGCGTATCGATGAAGGTCATGATGGGAATGCCGAACTTCTCCGCCATCTTCATCAAACGCAGCGCCTTGCGATAACCTTCCGGGCGCGGCATGCCGAAATTGCGCGCGATTTTCTCCTTGGTGTCACGGCCTTTCTGATGGCCGATCACCATCACGCTCTGTCCGTTAAAACGGGCCAGTCCGCCAACAATTGCCCGGTCGTCGGCAAATGTGCGGTCACCGTGCAATTCCTCAAAATCGGTAAACAGGTGTTCGATGTAATCCAGCGTATACGGCCGCTGCGGATGGCGCGAAACCTGGGAAATCTGCCAGGGCGTGAGTTTTGCGTAAATATCCTTGGTCAGCGATTCGCTCTTTTTCGACAAGCGGTCGATCTCGTCGGCGATGTCCAGCGCCGAGTCATCCTGCATGTAACGCAGCTGCTCGATCTTTTCCTCAAGCTCGGCAACCGGGTTTTCAAAATCCAGAAAGGTCACTTTCATAATAGCCATCCCTATCAAAATGCGGCGCGATGATACTACAGTCGACTACAAGCCGAAGAACCTCTTTACAACAGCCAGCACCTCATTGCGCGGCGGATGCGGTTCATGGGCAACATCAGCCTGCCCCTGGGCATGCATGGCGGCATCCAGCGCTTCCTGCCGGTTAACCAGCACATTGGTGACTTCCTCGGCGATGGCCGGGCGGGCGCGCAGGATTTCCTCGAACGATTCCTTGTCGAGGCGATAACACTCCAGATCGGTGCGCGCGATCACGCTGGCTACTCGGGGCGACCCCGTCAGCAAGCTCATCTCGCCGAAGAAATCGCCATGCGTCAACACATTCAGCACACGCCGCGCACCGTTGGCGCCGGGCAGGAAGACTTCGGCTTCACCACGGATGATGATGAACAGCCAGTGCTCGCTGGCCTCGCCCTGACGGGCAATAACATCCCCGCGCACATACGGGGCGTATTTCAGATGTTCAGCCAGTTGCAGCAATTCCGCGTCGGTCAGCTGCGCGAACAATTCGATATGGCGCAGCGTCCTGTGGCGCAACTCCATCTCACGCTGATGCAAGGCCTCGACGTGCTTCTCGTTATTTTTGACGTACTGAACGCTCTGCTCTTCGACGGTCAGGCGTATCCCCGCCCGCGCCAGCGCGGCGTGCAAATGCTTGCGCACCGCACTATCGGTCGGATCATCCACCGCAAGATCCGTAAGCCAGTAACGCACGGCATAGCGGGCGCAGCCGCGATCGATTTCCATGAGGACGCAATTCGGCGCCGGCTGTTGCGCCACGTTGGCAATTTCCGCGAATAACAAGGCCTTTTCCGCCGCGCCAACCACCTTGGCCGGGCTCGTATCCAGGCTGACATTGAACCAGATCCAGCGCCGCCACTGCACCGGCTGATCGGTGCGCCGGCCGAGCACCAGAAACTTGTTTTTCATCAGCTGGCTGTTGGGGAAGACCACCGTTTCCCAGTTGCGCGTTTCCACCAGCGTGGATCGCCAGCGAATATCCACGACCCGGCCGGCAATGTCGTCCACCTTGATCCAGTCGCCAATCTCGATCGAATTGTCCAGTTGCAGCGCAAGGCCGCCGAGAATGTTGCCCAGCGTATCCTGCATGGCAAAGGCGATCACTGCGGTAATGACAGCTGAAGTCGCCAGCACGCTGCCGAGATCCAGCCCGGCATAACTCACACGGACAAGAAACCACACCAGATAACACAGGATGACGGCGATATCCTCGGCGATGCGCGGCGGCGTCACCCGCATGCGCGGCAATAAAATACGAAACACCAGCAAACCGCAAAGCCGGATGAGCGCAACGCCGGCGCCGATGAAGCCGATTTCGTAGAAAACGTTGGCGATCAGCGTGAATTCCAGGGCGTACACGAGACCGCTAAAAAACTGCACGCCCCAGCACGCGAGGAAAAACAGCAAAGTATTCACCACACTGCTGCGCGATTCGCGCAGAAAACGCAGCAACACCACCGCCAACAGCGCGGCGAATACCAGCACAAGCAGCGATTCCTCGCGCCAGAAAAATGCCATCACATATTGCCAGTACACCATGCTCGCCTCCGCTTTGACCGCGAAATTCTACACCCAGCCCGTTGCGGGATTACGGGCAGGCCGCCAGAACGCCAACGTATCACGGCGTTTCAGAACGGCGTGTTGCCACCCGCTCACCCCGCCAATTTCCAGCACAACTTGAGTAATCCGGCCGGCGCGCAACGCCTCCCATAAGGGGCGCGCCAAGGCGGATTCGAGGGTTGCCAGCGACTCGCGCCAGGCCTGCCAATCACCCCGGCGGGCAGCGTCCTGCAAACCCTCCCACACCAACAATTGCGTATCCGCCGAATCGGGCTGCCACGGCAAGCGCCAACCCGAATGCGGCACACCGCTTGCAGCGGCCAGTTGCCGGGAAAAATCATGATCCGTCACGAGCCAGCTGATATCCGGCGTCAGATCGCCGGGCGCGTCACCTTCGCCCCAGAACCACACACTGTTGACCGGCGTTTTTCCGGCGGCTTCGCGCGCTTCATTGTGCGCATGGCCGTACAACAGCATCTGGATTTCGTTGAAGTGGCGAATCCATGCCAAGGCCTCCGTTCCCACGGGAAGCAAGGACTGCACATCCTGGCCGACAGCTTCGAACAGCGGCGTCGTGGCGATCTGTGGCTGCCCCGCGCAACGGACATACCAGCGCTGCGGATGCGGTGCCACAAACACCAGCCCATCCGCCGCAAAATGCCGGTTGAGGTCGTCGCACAAGGCAGTGCTTAACGCCATATCCAGCGCCACCTCCTGCAACACCAGGCGGTCGCGCTGCACTTCCAGATACACCGGATCCGCGCGCAGCCAGTGCCCCTCTTCCAGACCATCATGGCGCGCGAACAGGTGCGCGTGACTCACCCCGGACGACAGCCCGCACAACTCGGACACACGTTGTTCGAGCGCTTTTTGCGGCAGCATTTCCCCGCCGGAAACCGCCCGCCCGAGCATCTGCCCCAGCACGGGCGTATCCAGACCGGCACAAACCGCAGCCGCCAGGTCGGGAGGCAACAACAAATCGGGAATCACCAGATGCACGCTTTTCATGGGGCGAGTTTACCACCCGAAATCCGGCAGCTTGTGGCAAACTGACGGCCATTTCATGTCAATCAAAAGCCCCTTGCAACCTTTCGAACTTCTCGTCGGATTGCGTTATGTCCGTGCCAAACGACGCAATCATTTCATCTCGTTCATCTCGCTGATTTCCATGCTGGGCATGGCGCTGGGCGTGATGGCGCTGATTGTGGTGCTCTCCGTGATGAATGGCTTCCAGAAGGAAATCCGGGCGCGCATGCTGGGCGCGACGCCGCACATGGAGGTCGTTGCGGATGGCGGCCGGCTGCTTGACTGGCAGCCGGTATTGCAGACTGTCAGCCAGCAATCACAGATTGCCGCCGCCGCACCCTATGTTCAGGGACAGGGAATGCTCTCTTTCAGCCAGAGCGTGCAGGGCGTCATGGTGCGCGGCATTCTGCCGGAACAGGAAGCACGCATCACCGAGCTGACTGAAAAAATGAAATCCGGCGCGCTGGGCGATTTACATGCGGGCGAATTCGGCATCATCATCGGCAGGGATCTGGCGCGTGCGCTGGGCGTGGGGCTCGACGACAAGATTCTGCTGATTGCGCCGCAGGGACAAATCACGCCGGCCGGCATGCTGCCGCGACTCAAGCAATTCCGCGTGGTCGGGATTTTCGAAATCGGCATGGCGCCCTATGACAGCAGCCTGGCGCTGATTCATCTCGGCGATGCGCAAAAGCTGTTCCAGCTCGGTGATGCGGTCAGCGGCATCAGCGCACGTCTGAACGACGTCGAACAGGCGCCGCGCGTTAGCCAGGAATTACAGGCCGTGCTGCCCGCCGGGCTGTACGCCAGCGACTGGACGCAACAGAACAGCAATTACTTTCGCGCCGTGCAGATGGAAAAACGCATGATGTTCATCATCCTGTCGCTGATCGTCGCCGTCGCCGCCTTCAACATCGTCTCGACCCTGGTCATGGCCGTGACCGACAAACAGGCGGACATCGCCATCCTGCGCACCCTGGGCGCTGCGCCGCGCAGCATCATGCGCATTTTCATGGTGCAGGGCGTCATCATCGGGCTGATCGGCACCCTGCTCGGCGTCACCGGCGGTGTGCTGCTGGCGTCCAATATCGGCGCCGTGATCGGATTTATCGAGCATCTGTTCGGCATCCAGTTCCTCGCCAAGGACGTGTATTACATCAGCGATTTCCCCTCGGATTTGCGCTACGGCGAAGTGGCGCTGGTCGGCAGCATCGCCTTCCTCACCAGCCTGCTCGCCACCCTGTACCCCAGCTGGCGCGCAGCCAAAACCCAACCGGCGGAGGCGCTGCGTTATGAATGATGCCGTGATTTCCTGCCGCGAGTTGGCCAAGAGCTACGTCATCGGCAAGACGAATGTGCCGGTGCTCAAGGGCGTGAATCTCGATGTGCAGCGCGGCGAGCGGCTCGCCATCGTCGGCGCCTCCGGTTCCGGCAAAAGCACGCTGCTGCATTTACTCGGCGGACTGGATTTGCCGGACAGCGGAGAAATCCGGCTGCTCGGCCAGAACCTGCATCGCATGGGCGAAATTGAACGCGGCGTGTTACGCAATCATTCGCTGGGTTTCGTGTATCAGTTTCACCATTTGCTGCCGGAATTCACCGCCCTCGAAAATGTGGCGATGCCGCTGCGCATTCGCGGCATGAAGCGCGGCGAGGCCGAATCCCGCGCAGCCGCAATGCTGGAACAGGTGGGACTGGCGCATCGCCTCCAGCATCAGCCGGCCGAGCTTTCCGGCGGCGAACGCCAGCGTGCGGCGGTGGCGCGCGCACTGGTCACCGAACCGGCCTGTGTGCTGGCCGACGAACCCACGGGCAATCTGGATCGCAAGAGCGCCGAGGCGCTGTTCGAACTGATGCAGGAACTGAACGCGAAGCTGAATACCAGCTTTGTCGTGGCCACCCATGACCTGGACCTCGCGGCCCGGATGCAGCGCCGGCTGCACCTCATCGACGGCAAGCTCGAAGCCGCCTGAGCGCCAACCTAGCGATGGCGCGTCCGCCACTTGTACAGCACCACCCAGTACCAGCCCAGCCGCACCAGCAAATAGCCGACCAGCGCCAGGCCGATCGCCAGCAAAGGCAAGCCAATCAAGAGCGGCTTGCCCAGCAGTTGCAACCAGTTCCATAACTCGCTGCCCCATTGATGCCAGTGCATTTCCGGCAAGGGCTGGATATTTGCGCCATTACGCGCCCCCGTCACCCATGCGCCGATTTCATAGGCGGCAAGATAAAGCGGCACGATGGTCAGGGGGTTGGTGTACAGCGTCGTCACCAGCGCAATCGGCAAATTGACACGAAACAGGACAGCCAGGAGTGCCGCGCTGAGCATTTGCAGCGGACCGGGAATCAGCCCGCAAAACAGGCCAACCGCCACCGCGCCAGCCGCCGTCCGGCGATGCAGATGCCAAAGATCGGCGTGCTGCAGCCAATGCCGGAACGGACTGAGCCAGCGATTGCGAAACACGCCATCATGCTGCGGCAGCCACTTGCGGAATAATTTGCGCATGACGGCATTCTAGCCGTGCGCTAACCTAGGCGCATGGTGATCTTTGCGCTCTGCTTTACCCTCGGCGTCTGGCTGTTGCAACAGCAGCCGGTGTTGCCGGATTTCGCCTGGGCCTGGCTGCTGCTGGCGCTGCCCGCCGTGTTGTTCATCCCCCAAAACAATCTGCGCCTGCGCTTGCTGCGCAATCTGTTGATCGCACTGCTGGCCGTGGGGTGTGGCTTCTATCACGCGGCCTGGCGAGCCGAACAACGTCTGGCCGTAAGCCTGCCCGACGATTGGCAGGGTCAGGACATTCAGGTGCAGGGCGTCGTTGCCGAACTGCCGCATCAGCATGCACACGGGCAGCGTTTCGTCTTCGCCGTGGAACGCACCCTGACGCCGCAGGTTCAGGCGCCCGAACGCATTTATCTGAGCACCTACGCGAACGAGAAAAACCCGCCGCCGGACGTCCGGGCCGGCGAGCGCTGGCAGCTCACCGTGCGCCTGAAACAACCGCACGGCAGCGCCAATCCGCATGGTTTCGATTTCGAGGCCTGGATGCTGGAACGCAACCTGCGCGCCGTTGGCTACGTGCACAACAAAGGAAAAAACGAGCGGCTAACCACGGAAGCCGGGGGTTGGCGTTATCAAATCGAACGCTGGCGCACCGCCGTGCGGGACAAGCTCGCGAGCACGCTGGGCGACGCCCCCTACACCGGGGTGCTTACGGCACTGGCCGTGGGCGATCAGCAAAGCATCCCGCCCGCGCAGTGGAAAGTCTTTACCCGCACCGGCGTCAATCATCTGATGTCGATTTCCGGGCTGCACATCACCATGCTCGCCAGCCTGGGATTCACGCTGGCTTATTGGCTGTGGCGGCGCAGCACCCGGCTCATGCTGTGGCTGCCCGCGCGCAAGGCCGCAGCCACTTTTGCATTGTTTGTCGCCGCCGGCTATGCCTTGCTGGCCGGATTCGGCGTACCGGCGCAACGCACGCTGTACATGGTGACGATCGTCGCCGCCGCGCTCTGGCTCAACCGCAATTACAGCCTGTCGCAGCTGCTGGCGCTGGCCCTGCTCGCCGTGCTGATTCCGGATCCCTGGGCGGTACTCTCGCCCGGATTCTGGCTGTCTTTCGGCGCTGTCTTCCTGATCCTGCTGGTTACCGCCCACCGGCTCGGGAAAATTCACTGGCTGGCGCAATACGGCCAGGTGCAATGGGCGATGATGATCGGACTCACCCCGCTGCTGCTTGCGCTGTTCCAGCAAGTCTCGCTGGTCTCGCCGCTGGCCAATGCCATCGCCATCCCGCTGGTCAGTCTGATCGTCGTGCCGCTCACCCTGTTCGGCGCGATTGTGCCCTGGAGCCTGCCGCTGTGGCTGGCGCATTTCACCCTGGCGCTCACGATGCATGTGCTCGAATGGCTGAACGCTCTGCCGCAAGCGGTCTGGACACAACACGCCCCGCCGGTCTGGAGCATTCCCGTTGCCATGCTGGGTGTGATCTGGATATTGCTGCCGCGTGGTTTCCCGGCACGCTGGCTGGGACTGATACTCATACTGCCGTTGTTTTTCAGCCCCCGATCGCAACTGCCTAACGGCGTGCTGTCCCTCACGGTGTTCGATGTCGGCCAGGGACTCTCGGTAGCCGCGCAGACCCGCAACCATGCCCTGCTCTACGACACCGGGCCGGATTTCAGCGGCGACGCCGACAGCGGCAACCGCATTCTGGTGCCAGCCCTGCGCGGCATGGGCGTCTCCCGCCTGGACGATCTGATCCTCAGCCACGATGACATAGACCATACCGGCGGTACGGCTTCCCTGCTGGAATCCATCCCGGTGGCTGAAGTCATCACTTCGCTGCCGCCGGATCGCAGCTGGCTGGCTGATGCCGGGAAAATTACGCCCTGCGCTGACGGCCAACGCTGGGACTGGGATGGCGTTTCGTTTGAAATGCTGCATCCTGCGGCAGAGCAACGCGCCGACGAAGGCAGGCAATACGATAACGACAAGAGCTGTGTGTTACGTATCAGCACGGGGACACAACAGGTGCTGCTGGTGGGCGATATGGAATACCTGACCGAACAGCGCCTGCTCAAACTCCACCCGGACAAACTCAAAACCACCGTGCTGGTGGCGCCGCATCACGGCAGCAAGACGTCGTCAGGCGAGGATTTCGTCGCTGCCGCGCAGCCTGAGTATGCGATTTTCACGGTGGGATACCGCAACCGCTTCAGGCATCCACGGCCGGAAGTCGTCGCCCGTTATGCCGCCACAGGAGCCAAAATTTTAAGAACCGACGAGAGCGGCGCAATCCTGATCCGCATCAACCCGCAAAACCTTCAGGTCGAAACCCTGCGGCAAAGCCAGCCGCGCTACTGGCATCCGGCCCAGAGCCACAACTGAAATATTTGCTTACATTTCGGGGGAACTCTCGAAAAAAAGCGGGGTCTGTGTCGACAGGTAGCGAAAGCTGCCACACGTTTCTCCTCCCTGAACGTGTGCCTCGACTCCCTCTTTTGGTTGAGGCTTTGCCCCCGGCCCCCAAGGTTCGGGGGCTCTTTTTTTCCAGTCTCAGGCGCGCAGGAATTTATTCCTGAGCATTGTGAACAGGCGCAAGCCACGCCACAGCCTGAAGCCAGAACGCAGCAAACCCGAAAAACCGCGACGACGCCACAGCAGGAATGCTGCGACTCCACCGATCACATAAGGATGCTGAGCCGCCCGGCGCCACAGCGACAAAGCGTGATCCGCCAACGACAATGGCCGCTCCAGATGGCTTGCCAGCGCCGCCATGTCGGCACGCTGCTGGCGAATTCGCGCCAACAATTCACCCCGGCGTAGCAACACCTGCGACAGCGCCTTATCCACGATCGCTCTCCAGCTGCTGGCGGTCGGCATGCAGCTCGGCCAGACTGGCCGCAAACAGACGCGGCTTGGCCCGCGCCTGCTGGCGGTACAGCATCGCCATCAACAAACCAGCCAGGAAGAAAAACACACTCAGCATGAACAAGACGGCCAGACGATGCTCATCCCAGAACAGCACCACCACGAAAACCGTCAGAACCAGGACGGTCATGCCCAGAAAAAACAACGCGCCCAATGCAAAAAAGAGCATCTGCGTTAACCGCAGACGCTCTTCCTGCAACTCATTGGCCAACAGCTCAAGACGGGTGGCGACAACTCCCAGTAGCGTATCCAGCAGGCGTTTCGCCGACCCCATCAATCCACCGGATTCCGGCATGGATCAACGTCCGCGCGAAATCAGCATGCCAATGATGAGTCCTGCTCCCGCCGCAATGCCCACCGACTTCCACGGATTTTCGTGGACATACTCGTCCGTCGCACGGGCCGCCGCTTTGGTTTTAGCCACAACAGCCTCCTCCGCTTCGGCAAGACGCGCCTTGGCGACAGCCAGGTTTTCCTGAATGCGCTCACGTGCGGCAGCCACCTTCTCACCGGCCTGTCCGGCAGTCGCCTTCAACAGCTCTTCAGCGTCGGCCACAACAACACGCAAATCCTGCATCAATTTTTCTTTGCTGACGCCATTTTCAATTGCGGTACCCATGATTTCTCTCCTGAAAATAAACAACACAACGACTGAAATCATCAACGTCTCAGCCAACCACTACGCGTCCTTTGTAATCCTAAACCCCACCGCCGTCAACCTGTGATGGCGCATATAAAACACAATGCACCACATGCGTCGGCGAACAAGCCACAGCCTCCGGATATGCGGCCCGGCAACGCGCCTTTGCCTGCGGGCAGCGCGGGGCAAAATGACAGCCCGGCGGCGGATTTGCCGACGATGGCATGTCACCGGCAAGACGGATTTCCGTAGCGTTCGCCGCATCCACACGCGGCACCGCAGCGAGCAGCGCCTGGGTGTAGGGATGTTTCGGTGTACGCATCACCTCCTCCGCCGTTCCGCGCTCGACGATGCGGCCGAGATACATCACGCAGACTTCGTGCGCGAGAAATTCCACCACGGCAAGATTGTGGGTGATGAACAGATAACTCAGCCCCAGTTCGTCCTGCAGCGACTTCAAGAGATTCAGTATCTGCGCCTGCACCGACACATCCAGCGCGCTGGTCGGCTCATCGCAAATCAGCAGCCCCGGCGCAACCGCAAGCGCCCGGGCGATGGCAATGCGCTGCCGCTGCCCGCCGGAGAATTCATGCGGATAGCGCCACTTGGCGCTTTGCGGCAAGCCCACCTGCGGCAACAACTCGTCAATCCGCGTCTGCCGGGACGCACGATCGCCCCCCACGTTCAGGGCCGCCATGCCCTCCTCCAGAATTTCCGCGATGCGCATCTTCGGATTGAGCGAGGCATACGGGTCCTGGAACACCATTTGCATGGCGGCGCGGCGAACCCGCCCGGCATCTCCAGCCAAATCCTGTCCGGCGAAACGGATGCGCCCGGTCGCGCCGGGAACCAGTTGCAGCAGCGCCTTGCCCAGCGTCGTTTTACCGCAACCCGACTCCCCCACGAGCGCCAGGGTTTTGCCCTTTTCGATCGAGAGCGAAACGCCGTCCACCGCTTTCACGTAGCCGCTCGTACGCTGCAAAATTCCGTGGCGAATGGGGAAATGAACTTGCAGGTTATCAACCTGCAACAGTGGCGCAGCGGGCTGAAAGATCGGAGAAGCACCCGCCCCGGATGCGCCCTCCGCCTTGCCACCCACCGTTTTATCCCCTTCCTCCTTCTTCCCCCCATCTTCCCCGTAGAGATGACAGCGCACCCCGCGCCCATCCTCCAAGACGTTCCACACGGGCGCCTGTTCGTGGCACAACGCCCAGGCCCGGTCGCAACGCGGCGCAAAGCGGCAACCTGGCGGCATACTTCCCGGCACTGGCACACTACCCGGAATAGCCGATAAAGACTGGCCCCGACGCTGCATATCCGGCATCGCAGCAAATAATTTCCGGGTGTACGGATGCAGTGGTTGCACAAACAATGCTTCGCGCGTGGCCTGCTCGACAATCTGCCCGGCATACATTACCCCCACGCGATGGGCGTTCTCCGCCACGACGCCGAGATCGTGCGTGATCAGCAGCATCGCCATGCGCCGTTGCTGCTGAATCTGGCGCAACAGCGCCAGCACCTGCGCCTGGATCGTCACGTCGAGCGCCGTCGTCGGCTCGTCGGCGATCAGTAATTCCGGTTCGCCCGCCAGCGCCATCGCGATCATTACCCGCTGTTTCATGCCGCCGGAAAGCTGGAACGGATACTCGTCAACGCGCCTGGCCGGATCGGGAATGCCGACCTGCGTGAACAACGCCGCCACGCGCTGCCTGGCAGACTCGCCACGCAGTCCACTGTGCAGCGCCAGCACCTCGGCCACCTGCGCACCGACCGTCATCACCGGATTCAGGCTGAGTCCCGGCTCCTGGAAAATCATCGCCATGCGGCCACCGCGCACCTGCCGCATTTCACGTTCAGACAGCGAATCGAGTGCAGTGTCGCCCAGGCGCAGCGCAGCGCCGCTGCCAGACAAACCATCGGGCAAAAGACGCAGCAAGGCCAGCGCCGTCAGCGACTTGCCGCAGCCCGACTCGCCCAGCAGCGCAAATGTTTCGCCCGCCGCGATGTTGAACGAAACGCCATCCACAATGGCAGCACCACCGGGCAGCGCAACCTTGAGGGATTGAACCGAAAGCAGACTCATGGCTTCACCCCGTCCGGCTCAAGCGCGGGTCGAAGGCGTCGCGCACCGCATCGGCAAACAGATTGGCGGCCAGCACCAGCAGCAGCATGAAGACGAAGGCTGACGCCAACGCCCACCACACCATGGGCTCGCGCCCCATTTCCAGACGCGCGGCGTTGATCATCGTGCCGAAGGAAATCATCGAGGGATCAACGCCCACGCCGACGTAGGAAAGCACCGCCTCAGCCAGCACCAGCGCGGAGAAATCCATCACCAGCGCGATCAGTACGATGTGCATGACGTTGGGCAAAATGTGGCGAGAAAGAATGCGCAAACTCGAAACCCCGAAGGCCTGCGCCGCCTGGATATATTCCAGCTCGCGCAGCTTGAGCGCCTCGCCGCGCAGCAGACGGCAGAGGCCGGTCCAGCTGGTCAGCCCGAGAATGAAACACAGCGCCACCAGCCGCAGGTCGGCGCGCGCCGCCGAAGTCTCGAACCAGTCGGGATGCGTGTCGATGGTGACCTGCATCATCAGCACCGCCGCCGCGATCAGCAGCACACTGGGAATCGAGCTCAGCACGGTATAGACATACTGGATCACGTCATCCACCCAGCCCCGGAAGTAACCCGCCGCAACCCCGAGAAACAGCGCCAGCGGCAAAGTCACCAGCGTCGTCACCGTCCCGATGATGAGCCCGGTGCGTATGCTTTTGAGCGACAGATACAACACATCCTGTCCAACCTTGTCGGTGCCGAGCACGTGATACACCGCCGCAAGCGCAGCGACCGTGCCGAGCAGCGTCGTCAACAGCGGCACGGCAATCCGTACACTGCGCAGGCGCAGCCTTGCGCGCAGCAACCAGACCAGCAGCGCCCCCGCGATCAACCCGCCCAGCGCGCCGCTCAGTCCACGTTGCAGCACATCTGCCGCGCGCTGCGCTTCGTCTGCCAGATGCGCGCCACCATATTGCAAACGCGGAAACTCGCGCACAACCTGGCCACTGGCGTCCGGGAGGCTCTCCCTTGCGTACAAATGCAGCGCAAACGGCGCGGAATAGGTTTTCTCGGTTTGCGTTCGCAGCGGCGCCAGCGCCTTGTCCAGCACACTCAACACTTCAGGCGAATAGACTTTTTCGCCGCCGCTTTGTGGCAGCGCAGTGCGGTAATGCAAAGTATCCAGCAGGCCGATCGTCGCAAACAACCCCAGCACCAGCAGCGACACCATCGCCACGCCGCTTTGCCCCACCCGCCGCCAGGGCAGCAGCAGATGCTCGTGACGCCGCACATGACGAACCGCGATGATTCCCGCCGCCAGCAGCAGAAACACCAGTGCATCGCTCCACAAAATAACCGGGGTAATGCTCACAAAACACCCCCAGAAATCGTAGCGAGCAAGTTCAAGCGCAAGGCGCCGCGCAGTGAGCAACGAGACATACCGAATTGGTAGGCGAGGCGCGAATGAGCACGCGATACCGCGATTGGACTGCACAGTAGATTTATGCGGGTGTTTTTCATTGCAGTCTCACCCGGGGATCAACCACCGTATAGGAAATATCCGTCAATATCAGCCCGGCGATGTAGAGCACCGAACCCAGAAAGACCATCGCCCGCACGACCGAAAAATCCTGCGCGTTGATCGCGTCGATGGTGTAACTGCCGAGGCCCGGAATGCCGAAAAACGACTCGGTCAGCAGGCTGCCCATGAACAGTAGCGGAATCACCACCACCACGCCGGTGAGGATGGGAATCATCGCGTTCTTCAGCACGTGGGTGAACAGCACGCGCAGCTCGGAAAGCCCCTTGGCGCGGGCCGTGCGCACATAATCCCGCATACCCTCTTCCAGAAAAATCGTGCGATACCAGCGGCTGCTGGAACCGATTCCGGACACCACGCCGATCACAATCGGCAACAACACAAAGCGCAGCGCGTCTGCCCCTACACCGTAACCCGAGATCGGCACCCAATGCCAAACCTTGCTGACCAAAAACTGGCCACCGATGATGTAGAACAGCCCGGAAATCGACATCAGCAACACGCACAGCGCCACACCGGCAAAATCCAGCGCCGTGCCGCGAAACAAGGTCATCAGCAGGGCAAAGCTGACATACGCGATGAGCCCGATCAGAAACGTCGGCAGCGCAATCGCCAGACTCGGCCCCATGCGCGCGGCAATCTCGCGGCTGATGCTGCGCCCGTCATCGGCATAGCCGAAATCGAACACAAACATGCTGGCCGACTTCTGCCAGAAAATCGTATCCGTGATCTTCTCCGCGCCCGACGCCGCGCTGTTCAACATCAACGGCTTGTCGTAACCGCGCTGCGCCTTCCATTTCTCAATCGCTTCCGGCGTCACGCGCTTGATACCCAGTTGCATACGCGCCATGTCGTCGGGCGTGTTCACTACAAAAAACAGCGCGAAGGTGAGCAGATTCACCCCGATGAGGATGGGGAGCGCATAAAAAAGGCGGCGAATCAGGTAGGCAATCATGCGCCCTCACCCGATCCCGCAATGTGCAAAATTTGCACATACTGAACTTTCATCCAACTCGTCCCCCTTGAATACATTCCGCGAATGCCTGCCTGGCACAGCATGTTCACGGCGAAACAATGCGGAGGTTGATCCCTGTTTTACAGCACGCCGGCCTCGACCGCATGACACAGATAAAGCACGCCAGGCTGCTGCGTCCGGACCTGCTGGATCAACTGCCGGGCCAGGGTTTCCTCCAGCACGAATTCTATTTTCAGCGCCAGTTCACCGGCCAGCTCAAAGAAGGTGTCTTCGTGCAAATGTCCGTGACGGCCAAACCCGGCCATGGCTCGGAACGCCGAGCCGCCGGAGACACCCATTTCGCGCGCCTGATCCAACAGCCACTCATGCAGCGGTTTACCGTTGTGGCGCTGATTTTCAGTCACATAAAACGCAAGTAGATACATCTCAGCCTCCCTGCACCCATTTGAAGGTTTGAATTCCCAGCACCGTCATCAGTAACGAGCCGCACAAGTGCGCGACGATGATGCCCGAGCCCCAGAGATATTGGCCGCGCAGCAGCAGCGTTACGGTTTCCGCAGAGAAGGTGGAGAACGTAGTCAGGCCGCCGAGAAAACCGGTGATGATGAACAGCCGCCACTCCGGCGAAAACCCGGGATGTTGCAGGAAAAACGCCATGGCGAGGCCGATCAGATAGCCGCCCAGCAGATTGGCCGACAAGGTGCCCAGCGGCAATTCCGGCACGGCGGCATTCAGCCAGAGCCCCAGACCCCAGCGCAGAATGGCGCCGCAGGCTGCGCCAACTCCGATCGCAAGCAGTGAATAAATCAACATGGGCGCATTCTAACCGACCACCCGCACGGGGGCGAAACCACCGCCCGGCGTGCGGAAATTGGTGGTCTGCCCCTGATACAGGCGCGCGGCGGCAAGCTGAATCCGGCCGTCATACACATAACAGCGCACATCGTATTTCAGCGCGACGGGCACCTCGTCCGCACGCAAGACCACACGCTCGCCGGGCGGCGCAAGACGCTGCGCAATGTAGCCGCCCTGCAGGATTTCCTCGAACACGCGTTTGGTCAGTTTGGCGCCGCTGTAACTGCCCTTGCTACCATAGCCCATGACCGGCTTGAAAAACCACTGCTTGCGTTCCGCCCACCACTGCCCTGCGTCAGCCTGGGACACGCGGCGCGTCTCTGGCACCCCGGCTTGCAAGATGGCAATATCCGCTGCATCAGCACCCAGTTGACGCAAGCCTTCCGCGTCGCTCAGACGCACCAACTGGCGCTTGTCGGCATAACGCGTGTAATGCGCCGGACTGGGCGTCAGCAGCGCGCGGCCACTCTGCCAGGCTTCGTGCAAAACCGCATGCTGCTGCAGCGCAAAATCCGTGAGCCGGTTGTAAACCAGATCAATGCGCTGGTCTGCCAGAGTCAGGCCGTCGTCGCGCAACTGCAAAGCTGCGGGATCGGCGATAAACGTGCGTATGCCCGCCGCCTCCAGCCAGCGCTGCGCCAGCAGGAATTCCGGATACAGATATTGCTGCTCAGGCTGTTCGTCCACGATCGCCAGCGTTCGCAGAGGCGCATTGCCGCGTAGCGCACGCCACTCGGCGCGGAACATCGCCGCGAAGTCTGCCGGAAAATCGACTGCAGCAGTCTGCACGCCGGGTAGCGCGAGTTGCTGCTGACTCGCAAGCAGCAAGGCATTCAGGAAACCGCCACCCGCGTTGGTGTTGATTTCGATCAGATGCGCGCCCGATGCATTGAGATGAAAGTCGTAGCCATAAAAAACCCCGCGCGCCGCCTCCGGCGCTGCTACCTCCCAGCCGGGCAAATGCACCACACGTTCGACGGCGTCGATCACCGCGCGCATCTGATCGTAATGCGCCTGACTGACAAACAACGGCACACCGGAAAACAGGTGCGGACACTGCACCGCGACGCGCCCGGCCCAGTCCGTACCGCAGGCATGCATGGCCTGTTGCAAAGCGGCCTGATCCAGCACCCGCGAGGGATCAGCGTTCAGTTGCGCAGCGAGATCGGGAATTTCGGAAACTTCATTCATGATCATGGATGATACGGCATCAGGCTGAGTGCGCCGGTGGCTGCCAGCGCAGCACCAGCAGGGTCAGCACGCAAAAGACTGCGCCGGCATAAAACGTGTATGCGGCGCCGAACTGCGTCCACAGCACGCCGGCAATCACGCTCGCGAGCAACATCGCGAGCCCGCTGACCAGATTGAAAAATCCGAACGCTGTACCGCGCAATTCCGCAGGCGCGGCATCGGCAACCATCCGTGCCAGCAATCCCTGCGTAATGCCGAGGTGGAGTCCCCATAAAAGCACGCCGCCGAGCACCATGCTCCAGTGTTCGTCTTTGGCTAACACCAAGTCGGCCGCGATCAACACGACCAGTCCCAAAACCAACAGGCGGACATGGCTGACCCGGTCGGACAGTTTGCCGAAGGGGTAAGCCACACCCGAATAAACCACGTTCATCGCCACCATCACCAGCGGCACCAGCGCGATGGCCACGCCGCCCTGCTCCGTGCGCAGCACCAGAAAGGCCTCGCTGAAACGCGCCAGGGTAAACAGCGCACCTAGGACGACCACCCACCAGTAGCCGGATTGCAGGCGACGCAGATTTTCGCGGCGCAACGGATTCACGGGCCGATGCGCCGTGGAGGATTCCGGTTCGCGTATCCCCAACAACAGCAAGGCCACCGCGAGCAGCCCGGGAATCACCGCCACCAAGAACACCGCGCGGAAATCGTTGGCCCAGAGCAGCATCAATCCGACGCCCAACAAGGGGCCGAGAAACGCGCCCACCGTATCCAGCGACTGGCGCAACCCGAATGCCGCGCCGCGCACTGCTGCCGGGGTTATGTCGGTCAGCAGCGCATCGCGGGGTGCGCCGCGTATACCCTTTCCGATCCGGTCTGCAATACGGGCGGCAAACACCAGGCCGGCGCCCTGCGCCAGGGCGAACACGGGTTTGGTCAACGCGCCCAGACTGTAACCCAGCACGGCGAGCCCCTTGCGTTTGCCGAGGTAATCGCTCAGCACACCGGAAAAAACTTTCACGATGAGTGCGGTCGCCTCCGCCATTCCTTCGATCAATCCTACGGCCATCACGCTGATGCCCAGCGTCCCCACCATGAACAACGGCAGCAGGCTGTGGATCATTTCCGAGGACACATCCATCAGCAGACTGACGAAGCCCAGCACCCACACGCCGCGCGGGACGCGCTGGATTCTGCCGGTCACATCTTCAGCGTTTGGCATACAGCTCGGCGATTTCGGCTGAAAATTGTCGCGTGACTTCATTGCGCCGCAATTTCAGGGTGGGCGTCAGCAAACCATTTTCTATGCTCCAGGGATCGCGCAACAGCATTACCCGGTTCACTTTGGCGTAGCCCGGAAAACCGCGCAGGTTGCGTGCAATGCGGCGCAGCACCCGGGCCTCGATGCGGCTGTCGTTCAGCGCCTCGGGTATATCGGCCCGGATCCCGGTTTCTTCGGCGAAATGCGGCCACACCTCGGGATTCACCACGGCAAGCACCACCAGGTAGGGATGCGCCTCGCCAAACACCATGACCTGATCGAACAGCGGATCATGCAGCAGCGCGATCTCCATATCCGTCGGCGGGATTTTTTCACCATTCGACATGACGATGATTTCCTTCAACCGCCCGGTAATGGTGATGTGCCCGCTATCGGAAAGATGTGCGACATCACCGGTCTTGAGCCAGCCGTCAGCATCGATCAATTCCCGCGTAACCCCGGGCTGATTCCAGTAGCCCAGCATGACGCTCGGCCCCTTCACCAGCAGCTCATCTTGCGGCCCGAGGCGCACCTGAACACCCAGCAAAGGCTGCCCTACGCTGCTCGGCAGATTGCTACCGGCCCGGTTTCCGGCCACGACAGGACTGGCCTCGGTCAGACCATAACCCTGCACCACCGGCAATCCCAGTGCGATGAACATCTGCGAAATCTCCGGCGCAAGCGCGGCGCCACCGCTTATGGCCGAACGCAGCCGCCCGCCGAGCCGCGCCCGGAATTTTCTGGCGACCAGGCGATCCAACAGCGGCCAAAGCAGGAAGCTCGGTTTCCATGAGCCGCGTCCCTGGGCATGCTCAAAACGCGCCCAGCCGACCTCGACGGCAAAATGAAAAAGGGCGCGCGCATAAGCCGCGTTTTCTTCGAGCCTGGCCCGGATCGCGCCGTAAATCCGCTCGTAAATGCGCGGCACGGAGATCAGCAGCGTCGGCCGGATGTGTTTCATGTCTTCAGCCAGCAAGGCCACCGAGCGCGCAAACACTACCGTCGCGCCACACATCATCGGCAGGTAATAGCCCAGCGTGCGCTCGAAAGCGTGCGACAGCGGGAGGAAAGAGAGGAACACGTCATCGCCTCGCACCGGAAAAGTATCCAGCGTGGCATAGGCGTTGCTCAAAAGGTTGGCGTGACTGAGCATCACGCCTTTGGGGCGGCCGACCGTACCGGAGGTATAAATCAGCGTAGCCAGATCGTCGGCGGCCACCTCCACCGCTGCAACCGGCAACCGGCCGGCTTGCAAAAAGTCTCTCAAGCTCAGCAGGCGCGGCTCGCCGGTTTCAGTCAGCGGCTCCACCGAAACCAGGGATTGCAGCGTTTCAAGCTGGTCTATCACACTGTGCAGCGCCTGCCACTGTTCGGCATTTTCGAAGAAAAACAGTTTTACCCCGGCATCGCGGACGATGTAGGCGATATTGTCCGCCCGGTCAACGGTAAACAGCGGCACGACCACCAGCCCTAGCGAAAGTGCGGCCTGATCGAACAGTATCCAGGCGGGGCAATTGCGCAGCATGATGCCCACACGATCGCCGCGCTGCAGCCCTTGCGCCGCCAGCGCCCGGCGCCAGTGCTCGACCTCCTCACCCATTTCGCGCCAGGTAAATTCGCGCCAGACCTCGCCAATGAAGTGGCGATAAGCCACCTGGTTGGGTGAAAGCCGTATCCGCTCGCGGAAAAGACCATGCAATGTCCCGGCCTGTTGCGGGGGAATGCAATGTTGCAGTGATGGCACGATAGATGTTTGCTCCATAAAAATCAGTCAGGACGCTGGCCTGAAGATTTCCCTTTCCAGACGGCGCGCAAGTCTGCCGGGGAAAAGGCATCGACCCTCGCGACCTTGCAGCGCAAGGCGTAATCACGCTCCAGGCGCAAGGCCTGATCCGGACTTATCAGGCCGCAAGCGCGCGCTTCGGCAATACGGGCCAGTCCATCATGGGCAGACAACTTCCCCGCATGACAGGCCGCATCCAGCTTGCGCTGCAAAACTTCACACGCCACCGCACTTGCCAGGGCTGCCTCCAGCGCGCCCAGCGGCTCGTTCTCGTCATGCGGTAAATACATGCCGCGAGTCAAACGGTCACGCGCACCGTCGCGCCGCATCAACATCTGCGCCACGCGATGCCCCAGCGCATCTGACGGTGGCGCGCTGCAACGGCCCAGCGGAAAAACCAGAAACCGCAGCAATATCCGCAAGGGCCGGAAAGGCAGATTGTGCAAAATGCCGGACAAGGTTTCCTGTATGCGCCAAAGCGTGTCCTGCATGACCCAGTCGAGCAGGGGACGATCCTCCCTCTGCCGCCCCTCCTCTTCAAAACGTTTGAGCATGGCCGAACCCAGATACAACAGACCCAGCATCTCCCCCAGACGTACGGAAAAGTTCTCGCGACGTTTAAGCGAACCGCCCAGCAGGGCCAGCGCGATATCCCCGCACAGCGCGAAAGCGGCGGCATAGCGGGTCAGATTCTGGAAATAGCGCGGCGCACCCACGCCGCGCGGCACGGGAATCAGCGCGCCAAAAATGCCGAACACCAGGCTGCGCGCGGCGTTATTGAAAACGAAACCGATGTGGCCGAAAAACGCCCGGTCAAATTGCACGCGCGCCTGCTGCGCATCGGCTTCGCGGACAGCGGCCATTTCCCGGCTTAAATAAGGATGCGCCCGCATGACCGCCTGACTGAAAATGGCCGCACGCAAACGGATGTGGCCATCTCCCGGCGCGAGCGCCTGCGGCATCTGCTGGTAAAAACGACCCAGCAGGTTTTCCGGGCCCAGAAAAATCCCCTTGTTCGCCGCAACATCCATCGCATCGTTAATCACCTGGCGGGCGCGTTCCGGGGCGTGATATTTCACGATGCCGGAAATCACCAGCGGCGCCGCATCAAGCTCGATGGCTACGGCGCTCATGCGTCGGGCGGCATCGATCAGATAGGTATTGCCCGCCATCCGCGCCAGCAGCGCCTCAACCCCTGCGGCTTTGCCGATCGGCGAACCGGATTGCGGCTGAACCCGCGCGTACGCCCCCATGCTGCGGGCTGCCAGTTGCGTCATGCCGGTGCTGCTGGCGGACAAGGCAATGGCGCGGGTTATCAGTTGGCATGCCGCGAGCATGGACGCCCCCTGCCCCGCCTGGGCAACCTCGCCAATCACGAATTCCAGCGGAATGAAAACATCCTCGCCGCGCGTCGGCCCTGCAAGAACAGTCGAATCCAGCGCGATATGCCGCGCCCCCAGCGCTACGCCGGGCAGAATCGCCGGCACCAGCGCCAGCGCCACGCCCCTGTCTGCTTCGCCGCCAAGCAGGCCTTCCGGATCGCGCAGCCTGAACGCAAGGCCCAGCACGGTCGCAACCGGCGCGAGCGGTGTGCAGCACTGATCCCAGTTGAGCCGGATACCCAAAACATTGCGCTCGCCGCCAAAATCGGCGCGGCAAACCACCCCCTCCTGCCGGACTGGGGTCTCCCCAAAAGCGGATTCGCCCAGGACAAGACAGGAAATGTCTTCGCCCGTCGCAAGACGAGGCAAATAGCGATCTTTCTGGATCTGCGTGCCATAGCGCACCAGCAACCAGACAAGCTCCAGATTGGCGGTCGTGACCGTGACCGCCGCGGTCATGCTGCGTGAGGCAATCCTGGCGAAAATGGCCGACTGCGCCTGCGCCGAAAATTCGCGCCCGCCATACTGCTTCGGAATTGCCAGACCGAAAAAGCCTTTGTCGCGCAGGAAGCTCCAGACAGCCGGAGACAGGTCGGCCTGTTCATGGGTAACTTCCCGGTCGTTCAGCATGGCGCAAAGCTGCACGGTTTCGTTGCCAAGAAAAGCCTGTTCTTCAGAATTCAGAACAAAATCGGGGAGCGCGCACAGTTTGTCCCAATCCGGATAGCCGCTGAACAACTCGCTTTCCCAACCAGGCGTATGCGCTTTCATGGCGGATTGCTCCAAAGCGGAAAGCGCGGGCAGCGAACGCCGGAACAGCGGCAAAATCAGCGGCGTTACGAGGCGCCGCCGAACGGGAGGCACCACAAACAACAGCAGCAACAGAAACATCGCGACATACAACGCCTGCAGCGCCTCGTCGGAAATGCGCAGGTGCAGGGCCAGCACGGGCACGAAGACCATGAAGGCAAGCAGCCAGCTGATCGCCGAGACACGCAGGAAGGCCAGCAGCACAAATGCCGCCAGAGCCACTAGGGTCAAAACCATTCACGCCCTCCAGGAATATTCATTTTTGGCCGCCATCGCGCGGCAGCGGCTCAACTTTAACGCGCGGCCCGGAGACCGACAACCCGAGCGCGATGAAAATAAACTGTCGCCGTCTCAAGCCGGCGTCTCGTCATCATCGAAAACCTGCAACGCCGCCGAATCCGTCAGCGGCAGCGCCTCGACATCCTTGAGCTTGCGGTTGATGGCGCGGGTGCGCTGCCCCACGCTTTCGAATTGCTTGGACGCCGCGTCGAGTTTTTTCTGGGTGGCTTCGATCACGTCGCCAAACTTGCCGAATTCGGTCTTGACCGTGCCGAGCAGATTCCAGACCTCGGAGGTACGCTTTTCGATCGCGAGCGTGCGGAACCCCATCTGCAAACTGTTCAGCACCGCCGAGAAACTGGTCGGGCCGGAAACGATCACGCGGTAATCGCGCTGGATGCTGTCAGCCAGCCCGGGCCGACGCAGCACTTCGGCATACAAGCCTTCGGTGGGCAGGAACATGATGCCGAAGTCGGTGGTGTACGGCGGCTCGATATATTTCTCGCGTATGGTTTTGGCTTCCTGCTTGATCCTCATTTCCAGCGCCTTGGCCGCCGCTTCAATCTGCTCGACCTCGGCCTTTTCGTGGGCATCCATGAGGCGCTCGTAATCCTCCTTGGGAAACTTGGCGTCGATGGGCAGCCAGACGACGTGCTCCTTGCCCGGCAGCTTGATGGCAAATTCCACCAGATCGCGGCTGTTGGGCACCGTGCGCACGTTGCGCTCGTACTGCTCCGCCGTCAGCATTTGTTCGATCAGCGCACCGAGCTGGACTTCGCCCCAGGTGCCGCGCGCCTTGACGTTGGTCAGCACGCGCTTGAGGTCGCCCACGCCAGCTGCCAGATTCTGCATTTCACCGAGGCCGCGATGGACTTGTTCGAGCTGGTTGGAAACTAGGTTGAATTTCTCACCCAAACGCTGCTCCAGCGTGGCATGCAGTTTTTCATCCACGGTCTTGCGCATCTCTTCCAGCTTGCGCGCGGTGTCGCCCTGAATCTCGCTCAAACGTTCATGCAGCGTTGCGCGCAACTGGTTCCCCGTAGCATTGAGCTGATCGGTGAGCGCCTTGCTCATGGTGGTCAAAAGCGCATTGACGTCGGCCTTGAGCTGGGCGCCCGCTTCGAGCTGGACCTTGTTCAGGGCTTCGCGCTCGCTGCGCGATTCGCTGATGATTTGCAGGAGTTTTTTATCCAGGGTTTCGCTGACCTGCTGCAGGCTCTGGGTCAGCGTCTGGCGCAATTCCCCGAGCTGCCGCTCGACAGATTGCGACTGATTGCGGGTCGCCCCGTCGAGGCGCGACAGCTCCATGCGCAGCTGCTCAATCTGCTGGCTGTCCGCCTGCGTGGCAGCGCGCGTGAAAAACAGTTTCCACAGAATCAGCAGCAGGAAAAACAAAATCAGCCCGAGGGCGACAATCAATGGCGTCATGGTCAAATCTCTGCAAATAAATAATAGTGAGCCTAGCGTATCCGCGCCACGGCATCGTCCACGCGTTCCACCGCTATAATTTCCATGCCCGCAATCCGCTGTTTCGGCGCGTTGGCCCTGGGAATGATGGCCTGGGTAAATCCCAGCTTGGCGGCTTCTTTCAGACGTTCCTGCCCGCGCTGCACCGGACGAATTTCGCCAGCCAGCCCGACCTCGCCGAACACTACCATTTTTTCCGGCAGCGGCCGGTTGCGCAGACTGGAAACAATGGCAAGCAGCACCGCGAGATCGGCGCCCGGCTCGGTAATCCTGACCCCGCCCACCGCGTTAATGAACACATCCTGATCGAAACAGGCGACCCCGGCGTGACGATGCAACACCGCCAGCAGCATCGCCAGACGGTTCTGCTCCAGCCCTAGGGACAAACGGCGCGGCGTGGGCGCATGCGCTTCGTCGAGCAGCGCCTGGATTTCCACCAGCAAAGGCCGCGTGCCTTCCTGCGTCACCATCACGCAGGAGCCCGGCACCTGCTCGCCGTGCTGCGACAGGAACAGCGCGGAAGGATTGCTCACCTCGCGCAAGCCCTTTTCCGTCATGGCGAACACGCCGAGTTCGTTCACCGCGCCGAAACGGTTCTTGAACGCGCGGATCAGGCGGAAGCTGGAATGCGTGTCGCCCTCGAAATACAGCACGGTGTCGACGATGTGCTCCAGTACGCGCGGCCCGGCCAGCGCGCCCTCCTTGGTGACATGCCCGACCAGAATCATGGTGACGCCGCTGCTCTTGGCCAGCCGGGTGAGCTGGGCCGCACATTCGCGCACCTGCGCCACCGAGCCCGGCGCTGAAGTAAGTTGTTCGGAATACACGGTCTGGATCGAGTCGATCACCACCACATCCGGCTTCTCGTGGGCGATCGTGGACTGAATCTTTTCGAGCTGAATCTCGGGCAACAAATGCACTTCGTGCGCGTCCAGCGCTAACCGTTTGGCGCGCAGTGCAATCTGTTGCGCCGATTCCTCGCCGCTGACGTAAAGCACCTTGTTCGCCGGCGCGAGATGCGCCAGGGTTTGCAGCAGCAGCGTGGATTTACCGATGCCCGGATCGCCGCCGATGAGCACTACACCGCCCGCGACGAGCCCGCCCCCCAGCACGCGATCGAATTCCGCAATGCCGGTCGGCGTACGCGACACTTCGGCGGCCTCGACTTCGACCAGCCGCTGCAACTGCCCGCTGGCGGCCAGCGCGCTGAAACGGTTGCCCGATTTGGGCGCAGCCTCGGCAATCGCTTCGACCAGCGTATTCCACGCCATACAGTGCGGACACTGGCCTTGCCACTTCGGCGATTGTCCGCCGCATTCGGTACAGGAATAAATTGTTTTTGCCTTGGCCATGCCGACTCCAGAAATTGCCCTGCACAATAACGCACAACAAAATCGCCGCGCAATGCGTTTTTCCGTAACCCCGCGCATCGCGTAGAATCACGCCTCCTTCCCTGCCCTGCCTGCCCTGTGTCCACCGAAGTCGAACGTTTCTTTTCCGAGCAAAGCCCGCTGTCCCAGATGATCAGCGGTTTCCGCCCGCGCCCGCAACAACGCGATATGGCGCTGGCGGTCGCCCGAGCCATACAGGAAAACAGCATTCTGGTCGCGGAGGCCGGCACCGGCACCGGCAAAACCTTCGCCTATCTCGTGCCCGCGCTGCTGAATGGCGGCAAGATCATCATCTCCACCGGCACCAAGAACTTGCAGGATCAGCTGTTCCAGAAAGACTTGCCGATGGTGCGTGACGCGCTGCATGCGCCGGTGTCGGTGGCCCTGCTCAAGGGGCGCGCCAATTATGTCTGCCACTATCATCTTGAGCGCGCGCAGTCCGAGGGTCTGTTCAAAACCCGCGAGGACGTGCGGCATCTCGCGAAAATCGTGCAATACGCCAAAATCACTCAGAGCGGCGATCGCAGCGGGCTGGCCGATGTGCCGGAAAACGCGCCGATCTGGATGAACGTCACCTCGACGCGCGACAACTGCCTCGGCCAGGAATGTCCGCAGCACAAGGAATGCTTTGTGCTCAAGGCCCGCAGCGAAGCCATGCAGGCGGACATTGTGGTGGTCAATCATCATTTGTTTTTCGCCGATGTCATGCTGCGCGATGAGGGCGTCGCCGAGTTGCTGCCCGCCTGCAACACCGTGATTTTCGACGAAGCGCACCAGCTGCCGGAAACGGCCAGCCTGTTTTTCGGCGAAAGCCTCTCGACCACGCAACTGCTGGATCTCGCACGCGACAGCCGCCTCGAAGCCGCCGCCAGCGCGAAGGATTTTGCCGAACTGCCCAAAGCCTGCGATGCGCTGGACAAGGCCGCGCGCGACCTGCGTCTGGTGTTCAAAAAAGAAGGCCGGTTGCCTGCGGTGGCAGCGGAAAATTTCCGCGAGTTCGCTCCGGCCCTGCAAACGCTGGAAGACAAACTTCAGGCGCTGGGGGCGCTGCTGGAGCAACAAGCCGAGCGCAGCGAGGGGCTGGAAAGCTGCTGGCAGCGCGCCCAGGCGCTGACGCTGCAGCTAAAGCATTGGAGCGAAACAACTGAAACGAATAACGGAAGCTTGGCGAAATCGTCGCGAACGGTCGGAGTACAAGGCGCACGGAGCGCAACGACCGAGACATATCTTCAAGATAGACGAGGAAGTGAGCACCGCGCAACGCCGCAATCCGACCGTGCAGCAGATTTGGCAAAGGCTTCCGTACGCTGGCTCGAAGTTTTCCATCATTCGCTGCAACTCAACCTGACGCCGCTGTCGATCGCGGAAATTTTCGAAAAACAGATCGGCGGTTCGGCGCGCGCCTGGATTTTCACCTCGGCCACGCTCGCGGTGAAACAAGATTTTTCCCACTACCAGGCGGAAATGGGGCTGAGCAAGGCAAGCACCGCCTGCTGGGACAGCCCGTTCAACTATGCCGAGCAGGGGCTGCTGTATGTGCCGCAGAATCTGCCGGAGCCGAATAGCGAGGGTTATACGGAAGCGGTGATCCGCGCCGCCCTGCCCTTGATTGAAGCCAGCGCCGGTCGCGCTTTCCTGCTGTTCACCAGCCTCAAGGCCATGCAGCGCGCCTATGATTTGCTGCAAGCCGAATTCGAACGCCGGGGCTGGACCTTCCCGCTACTATTACAGGGCGAAGGGTCGCGCAACGAATTGCTCAGCCGCTTTCGCATGCAAGGCAACGCTGTGCTGCTGGGCAGCCAGTCGTTCTGGGAAGGTGTGGATGTGCGCGGCGAAGCCCTGTCGCTGGTCATCATCGACAAGCTGCCGTTTGCGCCGCCGGATGACCCGGTGCTGGCGGCACGCATCGATCAACTCAAGCAACAGGGACGCAACGCGTTCATGGAATACCAGCTGCCGCGCGCCATCATTACCCTCAAACAGGGCGCGGGGCGACTGATCCGCGACGAGACCGATCGGGGTGTGCTGATGATTTGCGATCCACGCCTGATCGAAAAGCATTACGGGCGGCGCATCTGGCAAAGTCTGCCGCCGATGCAGCGCAGCCGCGACGAGGCTGTCGCGGTGGAATTTTTCAGCCGTTCAGCGGCAACGCCAGCGTAGCCTGCAAGCCGCCTTCCGGCCGCGATTCCAGCCGGAATTGGCCGCCATGCAGCCGCGCTGCGCGCTCCACGATGGCCAGCCCCAAACCCGAACCGCCCGCGTCACTGCGTGCCGTTTGCAGCCGGACGAAAGGCCGCTTTGCCGCCTCGCGCTGTTCTGCGGGAATGCCCGCGCCCCGGTCGGCCACGCTCAATTCGACCATGTTACCGCATCGTTGCAGGTTCAGCGCAATCTCGCCGCCGCCATATTTGATCGCATTATCCATCAGGTTCCCCAGCGCGCGCCGGAGCAGCAGCGGCCGCAAACCGAACGCCGGCACCGCTTCCAATGACAGGGCCATGTTTTTCGCCTGCCCCTGGAAGCCCTGCGCCACCTCGCGCACCAGCGCCGGCAAATCCGTGGCGACAGGCGCTTCGCTTTCATCCAGCCGCGCATAATCCAGAAACTGCCGGATCACGGCATCCATCTGCTCGACATCGGCCACCAAGCCTTCGCGCAAGGCCGCGTCGCCCGTCATCTCGGCGGCCAGCCGCACCCGCGCAAGCGGCGTGCGCAAATCGTGGGAAATGCCCGCCAGCACCAGCGCCCGTTCGCGTTCGTTGGCGGCCAGATCGGTCGACATCTGGTTGAAGGCGCGCGCGACAGCGATCACTTCCGGCGCGCCCTGTTCGGACAAGGGCGCAGGCATCGTCCCGGCGCCGAGCTGGCGTGCCGCACGTGCAACGCGGGACAGCGGCCGCGTCACCTGACGCGCGATCAGATACCCCCCGGCCAGCGCCAGCAACAGCACCATCATTCCCCAAACCAGCAGCATTTGCGAGGGTGGTCGCCCGACACGTTCACTGGGCAATCCCAACCAGAAATTATCACGGCCTATCGTGAAGCTGACCCACAGCGCGGGCTCGCCGTTACGCGCCGAGGCAAATTGCGTTTCCGCGCCCAGCTGCTCGCGCACCCGCTGTGCCATGAGCGCAATTTCCGGCGGGAACGGCGGCAAGGGTGTCAGGATTTCCTGCGGTTCGGTCAGGCGCAGGCGCACGCCTTCGGCATCCTGCAGTTCGGCCAGCAGGGCGCCACGCCATTCCGGTGCAGAGGAAAGTACCGCCGCGCGGGTCAGGTTAACCGTGGAAACCACCGTCTGCGCCATTTGCTGGGCGTGCGGCAACAGTACGGCATGACGGAACAATGCCACGGCTGCCGCGAAGGACAGGGTGATCAGAATAACGATCAGGAGAAAGGCGCGCAGCAGCAGCGAATCGCGCAGCAGTTTCATTTCGCTACGGCCGCCCCGTCCGGCACGAAGACATAGCCATGCCCCCAGACGGTCTGGATGAAGCGGGGTTTGGCCGAATCCGGTTCGATCAGTTTGCGCAGGCGCGAGATCTGCACGTCGATGGCGCGATCGAACGGTTCATGGTCGCGGCCACGCGCCAGTTCCATGAGCTTGTCGCGCGACAGGGGCTGGCGCGGATGCAGCACCAGGGCGCGCAGCAGCGCAAATTCACCCGTGGTCAGCGCCACCGGTGCACCCGCCCGCACCAATATGCGTGTGGCCAGATTCAATTCACAATCACCGAAGGCCGTGATTTTTTCTTCGGCTTCTGGCGCGCCCACCGGCTGGCCGCCCTTGCGCCGCAGAACGGCGTGGATACGCGCCACCAGTTCGCGCGGATTGAAGGGCTTGGGCAAATAATCGTCGGCGCCCATTTCCAGCCCGATGATGCGATCCACCTCGTCGCCCTTGGCCGTGAGCAAAATCACCGGCACATTTTCTCCGGCGGCTCGCAGACGACGCAAAATGGAAAGGCCATCCTCGCCGGGCAGCATCAGATCCAGCACCAGCAGATGGAAACGCCCCAGCCGCAAGGCGCGATCCATGGCCGGACCATCGTGCACGGCGCGCACCTCGAATCCCTGCTCCCCCAGATAGCGCAGCAGCAATTCGCGCAGGCGCGCGTCATCATCAACAATCAGTATGCGGTCGGTCGTCATGGGCGGCATGATAATCCCGGCGCGGCGCAGGACTGTAAAAAATTGTTCGGAATCCCGGCTTTCTGAAACAAAGTTTTACATTCGCAGGGCTGGCGCAAACATTCCAATTACAGTTCAATCGCATCATCTCGTCACGCCCAATACGGGCCGATCAAACAGGAGAAAACCATGAACATGATAATGAAACTGCTGCTGGTTGCCGGGCTTGGCGCCAGCCTGAGCCTGAATGCGCTGGCCGCAGAAGCCCCTGCCGATGTACAACGCCATCTGCTGCAAATGGAGCAAATGCAGCACATGAGCCCGGAGCAGCGCATGAAAACACGCGCGGCCATGCATGAAGAGATGCGCCGGCTCACGCCGGAGCAACGCGCAGAACACCGCCGGGCGATGCGCGAGCAATGGGAGAAAATGTCCCCAGAAAAACGCCAGGCGCTGCGCACGCAAATGCATGAAGATATGCAGCGCATGACGCCGGAGCAGCGTCGCGAGCATCGCGAGGAAATGCGCCGCGACTGGCAATCGCTGACTCCGGAACAACAGGCCGAGCATCGCCGCGAAATGCGCGAACACTGGAACCGGATGTCGCCCGAAGAGCGTCAGCAAATGCAGGAAAAAATGCAGGAGCACTGGCGCAACATACCGCCCGAAGAGCGTGCCGAGCATCGCCGTGAAATGCGCGAACACTGGAACCGGATGTCGCCCGAAGAGCGTCAGCAAATGCAGGAAAAAATGGGCGCTCCCTGCGGCGGCCCGTACATGAAAGATTGTCCGCGCAACGGCATGGGCCCCGGTCCCGCCGCCCCCAACTAAATCTCCCAACCAAACCCCGCCCGCAAAGGGCGGGCGTCAATTTGCGAGTTCAGCCCAGAGATCGTGGGTATCCGAATCGGTGATCGTCACCTCGACGCGCGCACCCGGTTGCAATGATTCCCCGCCGCTGATGTAAACCAGCCCGTCGATCTCCGGCGCATCAGCGGCGCTGCGCGCAATCGCACCCTCCTCGTCCACCTCATCGACCAGCACGGTCAGCGTGCGGCCGACTTTGGCACGCAGCTTCTCTTCGCTGATTTCTTCCTGCAGCAGCATCAACCGCGCGAGGCGTTCCTGCTGAACTTCGGGCGGCACATGATCCGGCAGCGCGTTCGCCGTCGCGCCTTCCACCGGGGAATAGGCGAATGCCCCCACGCGATCCAGTTGCGCTTCTTCGATGAAATCCAGCAGTTCCTCGAACTCTTCCTCGGTCTCGCCGGGGAAGCCCACGATGAAAGTGCTGCGCAAGGTCAAGTCGGGACAGGTGTCGCGCCACTGGCGGATGCGCGCCAGCACGTTGTCACTGTTCCCCGGACGCTTCATGAGCTTGAGGATGCGCGGATTGGCGTGCTGGAACGGAATATCCAGGTACGGCAGCACTTTGCCTTCCGCCATGAGCGGAATCACCTCATCCACATGCGGATAGGGGTAAACGTAATGCAGCCGCACCCACGCGCCCAGACTGCCCATCGCTGCGGCTAGCTCGGTCATCCGCGTTTTCAGCGGCCGGCCGCCCCAAAACCCCGTGCGATATTTGACGTCCACGCCGTAGGCGCTGGTGTCCTGCGAAATGACCAGCAATTCCTGCACCCCGGACTCGACCAGCTTCTCGGCTTCCTGCATGACTTCGCCCACCGGCCGGCTAACCAGATCGCCGCGCAGGCTGGGGATGATGCAGAAGGTGCAGCGGTGGTTGCAGCCTTCGGAAATCTTGACGTAAGCATAGTGGCGCGGTGTCAGGCGTATCCCCTGCGGTGGCACCAGATCGGTGTACGGATCATGCAGGCGCGGCAGGTGCGCATGCACGGCTTCCATCACCTCATCGGTCGCGTGCGGCCCGCTCACCGCCAGCACTTTCGGGTGTGCCTGACGAATGATGTCGCCCTTCGCGCCGAGGCAGCCCGTCACGATGACCTTGCCGTTTTCCTGCAAGGCCTCGCCGATCGCATCGAGCGACTCCGCCACCGCGCTATCGATAAAACCGCAGGTGTTCACCACCACCAGATCCGCCTCCTGATAACTGCCGGAAATGGCGTAGCCCTCGGCCCGCAACCGGGTCAGGATATGTTCGGAATCCACCGTCGCCTTGGGGCAGCCCAGCGAGACGAAGCCGACTTGGGGAATGCGCGTTTTACTTGTCATATTCTTCCTCGAAACTAATTTATGCGCCCCGGTTTGGGCAAAACTACCGGCCATTTCGCCTGCAGCAGGCGGTTGTGGCGCTGCTCGGGCAGGCGCTGCATGACCGGGCAGTCGCGCCGGTGCAGGGTGACGCCGCGCTCGCGCGTGACATAGCCGACGATGCCTGCGGGCGGCGCGGGATTGCAGCATTTGGCGGTTCTCACCATCAGGTTGCCCACGCCGTCGATATCGACGATGACCGAATCGCCGATCACCGTCACGGGTCGAACGATCGTCGGAGCTGGCTCGGGCGCACGCGAGCCCTGTTCTTCCTGAATTGCCTGATCAACCTGGCGCGGCCCGATTTCCCCGCGACCGAGCGCCGCAAGCAAGTCATCGAGATGCTCCAGATTCAGTTTTTGCGCGAGCTTTTCCTGGTTGATCGCCGTCGCGCCCAGACGCTGCAATTCGCGATCCAGAATCACGCGCCCCTGGGCAAGATCGGATTCGAGCGCCTGCTGCCGGAACCAGTGCCGCACCTTGGCGCGGGCGCGCGAACTTTGCAAATAGCCCAGCGCGGGCATGAGCCAGTCGCGGCTGGGCGCGCCCTGCTTTACGGTCATGATCTCGACGCGCTGGCCGTTCTGCAATTTGTAATTCAGCGGCACGATGTTGCCGTCAACCTTGGCGCCGCGCGTGCGATGGCCGAGGTCGGTATGCACGTGGTAGGCGAAATCCACGGGCGTGGCGCCCTGAGGCAAATCGATCACCCGGCCTTGCGGCGTCAGGACATAAACTTGATCCTGGAATAGGCTGTTGTGAAACTGTTCGAGCAAATCGCTGCCTTCGCTGAGCTCGTCCTTCCATTCCAGGATTTGCCGCAGCCAGGCAATTTTTGCGTCGAACTGTGCATTCGACTTGCCGCCCTCCTTGTAGCGCCAGTGGGCGGCCACGCCGAGTTCGGAATGCTGGTGCATCTCGTGGGTGCGGATCTGCACTTCAATCGCCAACCCGCGCGGGCCGATGACGGCGGTGTGCAGGGAGCGGTAATCATTGCTCTTGGGATGGGCGATGTAGTCGTCGAACTCGCCGGGAATCGGTTGCCAGAGGTGATGCACCAGACCGAGCACGGCATAACAATCCTTGATGTCATCGACCAGAATGCGCACGGCGCGCACGTCATAGAGCTGTTCGAAATCCAGCTGTTTGCGCCGCATTTTGTTGATGATGCTATGGATGTGTTTGGGACGTCCGGCCACTTCGGCTTTGATCCCCGCCTGCGCGAGTTCCCGCGTCAGCAGCGCCAGCACTTCGGCAATGTATTGCTCGCGATCGACGCGACGCTCGTCGAGGAGCTTGGCAATCTTTTTGTACAACTCGAGCTCGAGAAAGCGCAGGGATAAATCTTCCAGTTCCCATTTCACCTGCCACACGCCAAGACGGTTGGCGAGCGGCGCGAATATGCCCTGGGTTTCGCGCGCAATCTGCTCCCGAATCTCGGCCGGAGCATTGGCCAGTGTGCGCATGGTCTGGGTGCGCTCGGCCAGCTTGATGAGGACAACGCGGATATCCTCCACCATGGCGAGCAGCATCTTGCGCAGGCTTTCGATCTGCTGGCCGTGGTCGCGCCCCTTGTCCTTGCGCTTGGCTTCCGGCAGTTCGCTGAACTGGCGGATGTGCTCCATGCGCGCGAGGCCTTCGACCAGCTGCACCACCCCGTTGCCGCAGGCGGCCGTCACCGCTTCCTGCCAGTTATCGAGGCAATCCGGCACGGCATGCAAAATGGCTGCGGCCAGTGTGGCGGCATCCATGTTCATGGCCGCCAGAATGACGGCAGTTTCGAGGGCATGTTGCAACAAAGGCGCGCCCGTGAGTTCCGTCCGGCCGGCATACAGCGGCGCAGCCAGCATCACTGCGCGCTGCAACATCGCGGCTTCATCCGGCTTGAGTCCGACACTCAATTGCGGCCAGAGTAATTCTGCGCTGTCAGTGGCCGGAGCGGCTTGCTGTCTCGAAACCATACGTGCCGGCGGGCTAGATATTTACCGAAAGGTGCATCAGAAAGATCGAACTGATCCCAAAGCCGATCAGCGCCACCTGCTCCAGCGTGTCGCGTAGCTGGGCGCGCTTGTGCAACCCCGGAATCAGGTCGGCCACGGCGACATAGATCATGCTGGCAGCCGCCAGCGCCAGCAGCGTGGGCACCACGCCCTGCACCTGTTGCAGCGCGAAATATGCCAGCACGCCGCCGACCAGCGTGGCCAGACTGGAGATCAGATTCATCATCAGCGCCCGTGTCTTGCTGTAACCGGAATGCAGCAGAATCATGAAGTCGCCGACTTCCTGCGGAATTTCGTGCGCAATGATCGCCAGCGCGGTGACGATGCCCAGATTGACGTCCGTCAGGAAAGCGGCCGCGATAATGATGCCATCGACAAAATTGTGGAAGGTGTCGCCGACCATGATCATGGTGCCGCTGCGGCCGTGGTCATGCGTGTGCGTTGGCGCAGGCTCGTGCGCCTCGCAATGGTCGTGGTGGCAGTGGCGCCAGAGCAGCAGTTTTTCCAGCGTAAAGAACAACAGTATTCCGGCCAGCACTGTCCCGCTCACCACAGTCGCGCTGCCGGACTGTTCAATCGCCTCGGGCAGGATGTCGAGAAACACCGCGCCCAGCAGGGCGCCGATCGCGTAGCTGACCAGCGCGTTCACCCAGTGCGCGCGGGCGTTCAGCGCAAACAGCGCGGCACAGGCGACACTAAGAATGCCACCCAGAAAACTGGCGAGAATGATCCATTGCAGGACGGACATGGGGATAAGGGCAATGATACGGGGCCGCGATTATACCGGCTATTCCAGCCAGATGAACGTGCCCATGCGGCCGGTGACACCGTCGCGGCGATAGGAAAAAAACCGCGCCGCTTCGTGAAAAGTGCAATGCTGCCCGCCGTAAATCTGCGTAACGCCGAGCGCCTGCAAGCGCAGGCGCGCCAGCTGATAAATATCCGCCTGCCACTTGCCGTCCACGCCGGGAACGAAGGCCGACACGGCTTGAGCGTCCTTCGCAATAAAAGCAGCGCGCACTTCCGCACCAACCTCGAAAGCGGGCTGACTGATCGCTGGCCCGAGCCAGGCGAGCAATTTTGCCGCTGGCGTATTCATCGCCGCGATCGTGGCCTCAATCACGCCGTCGCAAAGCCCGCGCCAGCCCGCATGCGCCGCGCCCACGACCGTTCCCGCTTCATCGCACAGCAATACCGGCAGACAATCGGCCGTCATCACCACGCAAACCGAACCCGGCCGATGCGCCACGGACGCATCACCGCGCAGCTTGCAACTGGCCAGATCGGCGTTGACCACTTGCGTGCCGTGCACCTGTTCCAGCCACACGGGTTCGCTGGGCATCAGCCGGTTCAGGCGCTGCCGGTTCTGCGCAACCGCGAGGGGATTGTCGCCAACATGATCGCCGAGATTGAGACTGTCGTAAGGTGCACGGCTGACACCGCCACGCCGCGTGGTTTGCAGGCTGCGCACATTGGCTGGCATTGGCCAGTCGGGGATGAACCATGTGTTTTCAGTCATGGCTCACCTCACGCAGGTGCCGCAAAAGCTCGGTCATGTCCGGCGGCAACGGCGCGTGCCATTCCATCAGTTCGTCGCTCTGCGGATGCAGCAGCGCCAGCCGGGTGGCGTGCAGGGCTTGTCGCGGGAAATCCTGCAATATCGCGCGGGTAGTCACAGGGCATTTGGCCGGGCCTTTGAGATAAGTGCTGTCGCCGACCAGCGGATGACCGATGTGCGCCATGTGCACCCGGATCTGGTGCGTGCGCCCGGTCTCCAGACGGCAACGCACCAAGGTGCAGCCCGGAAATTTTTCTTCGGGTGAATAATGCGTCACCGCCGGTTTTCCGCTCTCCACGACCGCCATTTTGATGCGCTGCGTCGGATGCCGGCCGATCGGCGCATCAACCCGACCAGCGTGTTCCAGTACGCCCCAGACCAGCGCAAGATATTCACGCTTGACGCTGCGCGCCTGCAACTGACGCACCAGCGCGGTCTGCGCCGGGATCGTCTTGGCGACCACGAGCAGACCGCTGGTGTCCTTGTCCAGGCGGTGGACTATGCCGGCGCGCGGCACTTCAGACAAGTGCGGCGCATGGTGCAACAGCGCATTGAGCAGTGTGCCTTCCCAGTTGCCACTGCCGGGATGGACGACCAGCCCGGCCGGTTTGTTGATGACCAGCAGCGTGTCGTCTTCATAGACAATATCCAGCGCCATTTCTTCGGCACGGTAAGGCTGCTCGGCGGGATGGAGCTGCGGCGTAACGCTCAGCGTCTCTCCGCCCCAGAGTTTTTGCCGGGGGATGACGGCGGCCCCATCCAGCGTAACCTGCCCCTGCGTTATCCATTGCTGCAAACGGCTGCGCGAATATTCCGGCATCAGCTGCGCCAACACCTGATCCAGCCGCATGCCGGCGCAGGTTTCCGGGACGAGGAAGTGCTGCTGCGGCTCAAGGCCATTGTCGCCAGGCACTGCAAGTGAATCGCTGGCGGCGGAGCCAGCTTTGCTATAATTCGCCAAATTTTTTCCGGACTGAGTCATGCGCCATAGTTTAGCCGTTTTCCTTCTGCTCACGTTGACTGCCTGCAGCCTGCTCGATCCGCTGCCCGATGGCTCGCCCCCCACCACCCAGCAATCGGCCGAGGAAATCTACGGGCTGGCCAAAACCGAACTCAACGATGGCAACTATGAGCAGGCCATACGTTTGTATGAATCGCTGCAGTCCCGCTATCCCTATGGCCGTTACGCCCAGCAGGCCCTCCTCGAAGTGGCTTATGCCAATTACCGTCAGGGCGAGGCAGAGGCCGCCGTTTCAGCAGCCGACCGCTTCATCAAGCAATACCCGAACCACCCGAATGTGGACTACGCCTATTACGTCAAGGGACTGGCCAATTTCAACGGCGAAATGGGGATTCTAAAATCCCTGGGCGGACAGGATCCGACCGAGCGCGACCCGAAGGCGACCCAGGCATCTTTCATGGCCTTCAAGGAATTGCTGCAACGTTTTCCGGACAGCAAATATGCGGAAGACTCCAAAGTGCGCATGCGCTACCTGACCAATGCGCTCGCCCAGTACGAGTTGCACGTGGCGCGTTATTACCTGCGTCGTGGCGCCCAGCTTGCCGCCGTAAACCGCGCGGAAAGCATTCTGGCGCAATATCCCAATAGCCCTGCCACACGCGAGGCGCTGCAAATCATGGTGCAAGGTTACGATGCGCTGGGCATGGCCGAACTGCGCGACGATGCCAAACGCGTGCTGGCGCTCAACAGCAACGGCGAGATGCCCGTCCAGAATCCAACCTCCGGAAAATCCTGGTGGCAATTCTGGAAATAAATTTCTGTTCCGGCTGCGGCGCCCCGGTTGAATTCCGTGCGCCGGCCAACGATGACCGCCCCCGCCACATCTGCACAGCATGCGGCGTCGTGCATTATCAAAACCCCAAAATGGTGATCGGCGCCCTTCCCGTGTGGGAAGACCAGGTGCTGCTATGCCGCCGCGCCATCGAACCCCGCCATGGCTTGTGGACCTTGCCGGGCGGTTTCATGGAAAACGGGGAAAGCACCGCCGCTGCGGCCATGCGTGAAACGCTGGAAGAAGCCAATGCGCGGATTGAAATCGATGCCCTGTATTCCATGTACAGCCTGCCCTACATCAATCAGGTGCATATGCTGTTCCGGGCGCGCCTGCTCGATCTGAATTTTGGCCCCGGGCTGGAAAGTCTGGAGGTAAAACTGTTCAGCGAGGAAGAGATTCCCTGGAACGACATCGCTTTCCGCCCCGTCAAGTTCACCCTGCAGCATTATTTTGCGGAACGGCGTCACGGCAACTTTACCCTGCTGACCGGGGAACTTGAGCCACCGACCCGCGTCTGACACGCCATGTCCGGCTAACCGGAAACCCCCTATAATCAGCCTCAACTCTTTTCCAGCGCATCTCATGAAATCCACTTCTGCTCTGCTCATCGCTGCCGGATTGCTGCTGGGTGGGTGTGCCGCCACCCCTGCGAAAAATCCGGCGGATCCCTTTGAGCCCCTGAATCGCAGCGTGTATCAATTCAACGACGCGCTGGATCGTGCCGTGGCCAAGCCCGTTGCCAAGGGGTATGACGCCGTCATGCCTGAACCCGGCAAGATCATGGTGAACAATTTCTTTTCCAATCTCGACGACGTGCTGGTCACGTTCAACGATTTGCTGCAATTCAAGTTTGCCCAAGCAGCTTCCGATGGCTCCCGGGTCATTTTCAACAGCACATTTGGTATTCTGGGGCTGTTTGAGGTCACCGACCGCCTCCCGAAACACAATGAAGATTTTGGCCAGACGCTGGGTTACTGGGGCATCAACAGCGGCCCCTATCTCATGCTGCCGATTCTGGGGCCCAGCACGGTACGCGACGGCATCGGACTCTATGTCGACAGTTTTCCCAGCCAGGTGCGCAACATCTCCCACGTGCGCACCCGCAACCAGCTCTATCTGACGCGCGGCATCCATCGGCGCGCCCAGCTGCTTGAGCAGGAAAAACTCATCGAGGGCGCGGTCATCGACCGATACGAATTCCTCCGCGACGCCTACCTGCAACGTCGGCAGAGCCTGGTCTATGACGGCAATCCGCCGCGTTCAGGCTATGACGACCTGGACCTTGAGGATGAGGATATTCCGCAACAGGCGCCAGCGCCCGTCGATCACGAGAAGGCGCCGATTCCCGATTTCCCCATTACCCGGCAGGATGAGGCTCCTGAACCAGCGGTTAAGCTCGCCGTTGCGGACGAAAAAACCTTCGAGCCGCCCAAGGTGCTGAAAATCTGGGTTGCCCAGCGCAGTTACTGAAACAAAAAGGCCCGCGACTGCGGGCCTTTCGATTTGGCGAATACCTTCCCTCAGCGCAGGTTGCGCAACGCTTCAATGCGCTCATCCAGCGGTGGATGGGTCATGAACAGCTTTGCGAATGTGCGCCCGCCGGAAATGCCAAATGCAGCCATTTGTTCCGGCAACGTCGCCTGCTCGTGGTTGATTTTGAGGCGCTGCAGGGCGGCGATCATCTTTTCACGACCGGCCAGGCTGGCGCCGCCCGCATCCGCGCGAAATTCGCGCTGACGCGAGAACCACATGACGATCGTACTAGCCAGAATCCCCAGAACCAGCTGGGCCACGATTTCCGCAGCAAACATGCCGATGCCCGGGCCGTCACGGCCATCATTCTTGAGCAGCACGCGATCCACGAAATAGCCGAACAGCTTGGACAGGAAAATCACAAACGTATTGACCACACCCTGAATCAAGGCCAGCGTAATCATGTCACCGTTAGCCACGTGGCTGACTTCGTGAGCCAGCACAGCCTCGGCCTCGTCACGACTCATGTTGTTGAGCAGGCCGGTACTCACCGCCACCAGCGCGGCGTTGCGATTCCAGCCCGTCGCGAAGGCGTTGACATCCGGCGCATCGTAAATCGCCACTTCCGGCATGCCGATGCCGGCGGCCTGTGCCTGACGCTTCACGGTTTCCACCAGCCAGCGCTCGGTCGGGTCGCTGGGTTGTTCGATCACCTGCGCCCCCACCATACGCTTGGCCGACCACTTGGACATCAGCAAAGAGACGATGGAACCCGAAAAACCGATAACGGCCGACAAGACCAGCAAGGCGCTGAAATCAATCCCGCCCGTCTCGGTCAGCCAGCGATCCACACCCAGCAGTCGCAGGGTAACGCTGATCACCACCAGCACCGCCAGGTTGGTCAGAATGAACAGAAAAATACGTTTCATGAAAGATCTTCTCCGAATGAATTTGACGCGTAGTGTACCTTGGGAACTTGTCTCCGGGCGGAATGTCGCAAGACGGCTTGAAAAACATCCCGCGCGCCGAGGTTCCGGTGTCTGAATATGGGGCGCACCGGAAAGTTTTCAAGGGCGTTAGAATGCGCTGCCTCGCCTACCGAAATTTCGATAACACAAGTACAAAAATCAAAGCCTCTCGCCATGTCTCCAATTCTCAGCGCCCGCCAGCTGCATCTCCACTTCGACGATGATCGTACGCTCGCTCTCAATGGTGTGGACATCGACATCATGGCCGGCGAATTCGTGGCGATTACCGGCCCGAGCGGCTGCGGAAAATCCAGTCTGCTCAATCTGTTGGGAATGCTGGAGCAGCCCAGCTCTGGCGAATTGCTGTTCCGTGGCACGCCTTATGCCGAAATTTCCGACCCAGCCTTGTTCCGCCGCGAAAATATCGGTTTTATCTTTCAGTCCTTCCACCTGATTCCCACATTGACTGCGCTGGATAATGTGCTGGTTCCGACACAGGGCAAAGCAGGCAATCCGGCGCTGCTCAGGCAACGCGCCACGATGCTGCTGGAACAAATGGGACTGGCGGATCGACTACAGCATTTCCCGGCCACACTTTCCGGCGGGGAACGCCAGCGCGTAGCCATTGTCCGTGCGCTTATCAATGAACCGCCCATTCTGCTGGCCGACGAACCCACCGGCAGTCTTGATTCAAAAAATGCCGTGCAGGTGCTGGATCTGCTCGGCCAATTCCGGCGGCAACGCGCGCTGACTTTGATTATCGTGACCCATGATGCAGCAGTTTCCGCCCGTGCCGATCGCATCATCCGCATGCAGGATGGCAAAATCCTGCCGACTTCGGAGGCGCTATCGTGAACCTGACCCGCTTCGCCCTCAGCAATCTTTATCGCCGTAAAACACGCAGCCTCCTGACCTTGGTGGCGATTGCCATCGGCATTGCCGCCATTGTCGCGCTCACCGCCATTGCCTGGGGCTTCGAGGCCAGCTGGCAAAAGGCCAACACCGCGCGTGGCACGGACTTGATTGTGACCAAAATCGCCAGTGAAAATACCCTGCCCTCAGCTTTTTCCGCAGCGGCCGTCAGCGCCAAACTGCAGGCGATGCCGCAAATTCATGATATTGCCGGACTGCTCAGCGAAATGCTGACCGTAGGGCCGGATACGCCGCCGATGTTTGTATTCGGCTGGGAAGCGGACAGTTATCTGTGGCAGCATCTTCAGCTGACCCAGGGACGCTGGCCAGACGCGGGGCAAACGGAAGTAGTGCTCGGCGTGCTCGCCGCAGAAATGTTGCACAAGCAGCCCGGCGACACCCTTGAAATTGAAGGCCAGACACTCACGATCAGCGGCCTGTTTCAGAGCAGCGCCATGATAGAAAACGGCGCCGTGCTGATGACATTGCCACTGGCGCAACAGTTGGTGGACAAGCCGGGCAAGGTCAACATCCTGAATCTGCGCCTGGATGGTCAGGCAAGCACGGAAGATGTAGAACGCCTGCGGGAAGAAATCCGCGCAACCTTGCCCGGTTTCACCGCCATCACTTCGGCCGAGCTGGTGAGTCAGAATGCCGTCGTACGCATCTCCAAGGCCATGAGTCAGGCAACCGTGGCCATCGCCGGCCTGGTCGGCGCGCTGGTGGTATTCAATACTATGCTGATGAGCGTGAGCGAACGCACCCGGGAAATCGGGCTGCTGCTCGCGCTCGGCTGGCAGCGCCGTAGCGTCGTGCGCCTGATCCTCACCGAATCTGCGCTCTTATGTCTGGTCGGCGGGCTACTCGGTATCTTTCTGGGCATGGGAATCACTTGGGGCCTGGAGCATATCGAACTGATGCGCGGCAAAATTGAAGCGCTGTTTTCGTTCTCTTTCCTGCTTGGCATTTTGGGATTTTCCGTCTTGCTCGGACTGGCCGGAGGCCTGCTTCCCGCACTCAAGGCCGCGCGGCTGCGCCCCTCTGTCGCACTGAGGCACGAATGAAACGGCATCCATTCCTGCTCGCCAGCCTTGTGCTGGCGCTATCCACACCAGGATTTGGCGCACCGTTGTCCGGCAAGGAAATTGCCGAAAAGATGCAGGCCTCCCGACTCTCGGACGGATTCTCAGCCCGCATGAACGTTGCCGTCATCGAATCCAATGGAAGGCGTCAGGAACCGTTCAAACTGTCTCTCATCGGTCAACGGAATTCACAACACCAGCGTTTACTCCTGCGCGGCATTTCACCCGCCCGCCTCCAGCAGCAGCGCGTCGCTGCAGAACTGCGCAGCGGGAAGATTGTGGCGGTGAGTTACCAGAATGTACCGGAATCTCTGACCACGATTTTCGACGCTGACGAAGCCATTTTTGATTCCGGATTACGGCTTTGGGACATGTTTGCCCCATGGTGGAACTGGCCGGAACAGCAACGCCTCGGCACGGTGGAGATTCGCGGTCAAAGTTGTGAACTGGTGCACTCGACTGAAACCGGATCGGCAGCATTTGCGCGCAGCGTGGTCAGCTGCGTAGACACTGCCAGAAATATTTCCCTGAGAACGGAAATTTTCGGCCCCGGGAAAAGTCGGCTGCGGACCATAGAAGTGCTGAGCACGATGCGTCGTGACTCGGGGGCAATCGCGGCGAAAAAACTGCAACTAGAAGATAACAAATATAGAATTACCGAATCGGAAATCTACAGCGGCGACGAGAATTACGAAGTGAGCGATGCGCTCTTCTCGCGCCTTAATGCAACCAGATAGTTAGGGAGGCACTGATCAACTCCGCCATGAACCGCGTGGGAATTAATCAGTGCCTCCTTAGAACCTTTTGACGATGCCAAGCAAGCTATCCGCCCCCTCCACTCTTGGAGAAGATTTTTCAGGTAACTGGTGCAATCAGGACGCCGTCGCCAGCAGTTTGCTGGAATCCGTCAGTCTGGTGACCCCCCTGCTCGAAAAATTCTTCGTGCGCTCCGTAGCCGAGGCCATTGCCCAACTGCACGACGACGAATTGAAAGCACGCTGCCTGGCTTTCATTCGCGAAGAATCGCAACATTCCCGCATGCACCAGCAGCTCAACGCACGCCTCCACGCTTATCTGGGCGAACGCTCTGCGGGCATGCGATTGCTTGAATCGCTGCTCAACCAATCCAACCGGCGACTGAGCCTGCCCACACGCCTCTTGCTGACTACCGTACTGGAGCATTTTTCCGCCATATTCTCGAAAACCTATGTCCATCTGTCAGGCCCGCTGAACATCGAATACGAGTTCGCACGCAACCTTTTTTTCATGCACGCACAGGAAGAACTGGCACATTGCGCGGTCGTTTTCGATCTGCTCAGCCGCCACAGAAAAACCCGTCAGATCGAACGGCTGATCATGCTGCTTGCCTGTGCGGGTACCGGAGTGCTTTATCTCGGAATTTCCGTGCCCTGGATACTGCACCGAAAAACCGGTCGCAGGCTGACCACGACCATTTGGCTGCTGTTGCGTTCTCTCCTCAGTCGCCAGTTGTATCAGCAGTTTTTTGCAGCCCTGCCCGGGCTCTTTTCCTTTGTTCGCAGGGATTTCCACCCGACCGATTTAACCGACCTCCCCACCTCTGCGCACCCATGATGACTGAATACACACCAGACAGTACTTCGTCCGGCATCAAGGTCTGGGACGCCTTTATCCGCACCTTTCACTGGAGCCTGGCAAGCGGATGCCTGCTGGCTTTTCTATCGGGGGAATTTCATTGGCCAGTGGCGCATCAGTGGATCGGCTACGGACTTTGCCTGCTAATTCTGGCCAGAGTTTACTGGGGATTTCATGGCAGCCGTTATGCCCGTTTCCGCAGCTTTTTCTTTTCCCTAGGCGAAACCCGGGCATACATCCAGAGCAAGTTCACCGGCCATCCGAAACATTATCTGGGTCATAATCCTGCGGGCGCCCTGATGGTCTTTGCACTGCTGATCCTCATCAGCGCGATACTGGCGAGCGGCCTGTTGACGCTATCCGTGATCGACTTCGAAGGCCCTCTGCTGTTTCTGGCCAACCGGGTCAGCGATGAAGCCAGCTACCTGATGCGCGACGTTCACCAGACGCTGCCCTATCTCGGCCTGATTCTGGTCGGGCTGCACTTGCTGGGCGTTTGGTCAGGCAGCTGGTTACACCACGAAAATCTTGTCCGCGCCATGCTGACCGGCTACAAACCCTATTCTTCCCCAAATGATGACAAGGAGCACTCGTGAAATCTCCGCATCTCAAAGCATTGTTCGTTACCGGCCTGTCCGGTTTCCTGTGCTTGTCCCAACCGGCCCTAGCCCAGTCAGAGGTTGTCATGCAAACCTATCAAGCCGGGCCAGCCTCCCAGCCCTTGTATCTCGCATCCGGCACCAGGGATCCCGCACCACAGCCCGCTGGTGAAACCGTCGCGCAGGAAAACGATTTCGAGCCACCGGCATTCAGTGGTGGCAAGCTGCACCAATATCTCGGCATCGCAACCGTAGGCGCGGCAGCAGCAACTTTTCTGACGCACCACGATGCCTGCAAGGATGCGGCCTGCGCGAACCTGCCACGCGACACCCGGGGACCGCACGCCCAGCTGGGCAGAGCCACGGCCGTTTTGGCGCTGGCGACAGTTGCCAGCGGACTGCTGACCCATTGGGACGATTTCAGTCTGGAGGACGGCTGGCAGGACCCGGACAACATGCACGTCATGTTGGGCGTCAGCGGGGCGGCGCTCATGGCGTATGCCATCAACAAATCCTGGCGCTCCACGGCTCCCGTGAATCACTCCGGTCTCGCGGAACTCGGCGCCGCCAGCATGATCTTTGCAATCAAACTCACCTGGTAGGAGTCTTCCTTATGAAATACATTTTCGGCGTATTGGCATCCTCGTTATTTTTCTTCAACACAGCACTCGCCTCGACAGCCACGGATGAACTGATGGCGAATTACAAAACGGAGGGTGCCAAGCTTCCTTTTGACGCGGAACGCGGAGCAGCCCTATGGAAAAAAGAATCCAAGGGCGACGAGGACGAAACCATGTCCTGCAGCGGAAGTTGTCACCACAAGGACCTCAACAAACCGGGCAAGCATCATAAAACCGGCAAGGCGATCGAACCCATGGCACCCAGTGTAAATAAAGAACGCTTGACCGACGTGAAAAAGATCGAGAAATGGTTCAAGCGCAATTGCAATGACGCCTGGTCTCGCGCCTGTACGCCGCAGGAAAAAGGCGACATTCTGGAATTTCTGAAACATCAATAAAGCGGGATTCGACATGCGCATAAAAATCACAGTACTGGGCCTCGCGGCCGGACTTCTGGCAGCCGCTACGGTGCAGGCCGAAGAACAACACATGACGGGATGGCTGTTCAACGTTTACCGCATGAAGGAAGTAAAAGCGGTAGACAACAAAGCCTATCAGGAAGAATGCAGCGCCTGTCATCTGGCCTACCCGCCGGGGTTGTTGCCCGCGAAATCCTGGCAAAAGCTGCTTGATGAAAAGGCGCTGGCCGACCATTTCGGCGAAGACGCCTCACTCGACGAGGAAACCCTGAGCGAAATTAGCACTTATGCTTTGGCAAACGCGGCGGACAAATCCTACTACAAGCGCTCACGCAAGATCGCCGTCGCGACGGAAAATGGCGAAGCCCCCCTGCGCATTACCGAGGTGCGTTACATCAAGCGCAAACACCACGAAATCCCCGCGAAAATGATCAAGGGCAACAAGGACGTCAAGTCGCTGAGTTACTGCGATACCTGCCACACCGAGACCAAGAAAGGCGTTTTTGACAGCGATACGGTACGCATTCCCAATTATCCGGATTGGAAGGACTAGACTCCGCCTCCAAACACGGCGTGGCTCAGGTCGCGCCGTGTTCCCTGCCCTCCACCAGACTGCCAGAACCTTACCAGCCGGTTTCGCGATCCGGGGTTGCGGTGATTTTGTGGATGGTCAGGTCAGCGCCATTGAATTCCTCCTCGGGATCGAGGCGGATTCCGAAGATCTGATCAAGCGCAAGATACACAAAATAGCCGCTGCCAAAAGCAAAGCTGATGCCGAGCAGCGTGCCAATCAGCTGCGACATCAAACTCACGCCGCCCATCCCGCCCAGCGCTTCACTGCCAAAAATTCCTGCCGCAATGCCGCCCCATGCACCGCACAAACCATGCAACGGCCAGACGCCGAGGACATCGTCGATTTTCCAGCGATTCTGAGTCAGTGTGAACAGCAGAACAAACATTCCGCCGGCAATCGTCCCGACAGCCAAGGCGCCGATCGGGTGCATCACATCCGAACCCGCGCAGACCGCTACCAGACCGGCGAGCGGCCCGTTATGCACGAATCCGGGGTCGTTCTTGCCAAACCAGAGCGCAGCCAGCGTGCCACCGACCATGGCCATAAGCGAATTCACGGCAACCAGGCCGCTGATGCCCGAGATGGTTTGCGCGCTCATGACGTTGAAACCGAACCAGCCCACGGTGAGTATCCAGGCACCCAGCGCCAAAAATGGAATGCTGGAGGGCGGATGCGCGGAAATCCGCCCTTCCTTGGTGTAGCGCCCCTTGCGCGCCCCCAGAATCAGCACGGCGCCCAGCGCAATCCAGCCGCCCATGGCATGGACCACCACCGAGCCGGCAAAGTCATGAAAAGGCGCGCCGAAGGATTGTTTGAGCAAATCCTGCACGCCCCACGCGCCATTCCAGGCAATGCCTTCAAAAAACGGGTACGCAAAGCCGACCAGAATGAAGGTGGCGATCAGTTGCGGATTGAAGCGGGAACGCTCGGCAATCCCGCCGGAAACGATCGCCGGAATCGCGGCGGCAAAGGTCATGAGGAAGAAAAACTTGACCAGGTCATAGCCGCTCTTCTCCGCCAGCTGCCCCGCCCCATGAAAAAAATGTACGCCGTAGGCAATGCTGTAGCCGATGAAGAAGTAGGCAATGGCGGAAACCGCAAGGTCACTGAGAATCTTGACCAGCGCATTCACTTGGTTTTTTTTGCGCACGGTGCCCAGTTCCAAAAAGGCAAATCCCGCGTGCATGGCCAGCACCATGATCGCCCCCAGCAAAACGAACAGGACATCCTGACTATATTTCATTTGTTCCATCTCGCACTCCTCAACTTGATTGCGGGTAAGTCAGCAAAATCCGTTCCACTTTTGTGAGTCACTGAAAAGAAAAGCGTTATTGACCACACCTCAAAATTTGGGGAACAGCTATTCGCCAAACTGGTGCGCGATTTCGGCAGATGCACCGCCATGCGCACCGGATTGGTGCGTTAGCCCTGCCACTGATTCAGATATTTTTCGAGCCAGAACAGCCCCACGATGGTCTTGCTTTCGTTAATCTTTCCCTCGCGTATCCATTGCATGGCCTCCGCCAGGGATAACTCGAAAACCTCAAGAAACTCGCCGTCATCAAGATTGCGCCCGTGATGGCGCAACCCCCGGGCCAGAAAATACTCCATCCGCTCGTCGGCGTAGCCGATGCACGGCCAGGCGGTCGTCAGATGTATCCATTCGTCGGCCACATAGCCGGTTTCTTCAAGCAGCTCGCGCTGCGCCGTAATCAGGACATCTTCACCATCATCAATCTTGCCGGCTGGTAATTCTAGGAATTCCCGCTGGGGTGGATAACGGTACTGACGCTCCATCAGCAGCTTGCCGTTATCGAGTAAAGCGAGAACAGCAACCGCCCCCGGATGAGTGATGTATTCTCGGCTGGATTCACGCCCGTCCGGCAGGACAACACGATCCTTGCGCACCTGCATGAAGCTGCCTTCGTAAACCACGACGCTGTCCAGCTGTGTCTCTTTCAGATCCATGCCTATTTCTCTTTCGCAAAAATTTGTTGATGCGTGCCTTGCAAACAACAACTCCCGCTTGAGCGGGAGTTGCGGGTGCTACCTGTCCGGTGCAACGAGGTCAGAACAGCAGCAGGGATTGCTGGACGGAAACCGCGCAGATCGACATCAACGCGCCGGGCAACAGCCCCAAAGCCAGCACGCCAACACCGTTCAGGCTGATCAGCAGCGCGGAATCCTGACTGCAATTTATCGGTGCATGGCTTTCAGGGGCATCGAAGTACATCAGCTTGACGATACGCAGGTAGTAGAACGCACCAATCAGCGAGAACAGGACAGCAACCACCGCCAGCCACAGATAGCCGGCTTGCACCACAGCGTTCAGCACCGAGAATTTGGCGTAGAAGCCTACGGTCGGCGGCACGCCTGCCATGGAAAACATCAGCAGCAACATCATGAAGGCCAGCCACGGGCTGCGTTGATTCAGCCCCTTGAAGTCATTCAGCGTGTCGGCTTCAAACCCTTCACGCGAGAGCAGCATGATCATGCCGAAGCCGCCCAGAGACATCAGCACATAGACCACGGCATAGAACATGGATGAGCCGTAGCCTTCAACCCCGCCGCTCAACAAGCCCAGCAGCAGGAAACCCATGTGCGCGATAGTCGAATAGGCAAACATGCGCTTGATATTGGTCTGGGCAATCGCGGCCAGATTGCCGATTGCCATGGAAGCCACCGACAGGATGATGAGCATGCCAGACCAGTGTTCCACAAGCGGCTGCAGACCTTCAACCAGAATGCGCGTAACAAAGGCAAAGGCCGCCAGCTTGGGCGCGGAACCGATCAGCATGGTCATGGCCGTCGGCGCACCGTGATAGACGTCAGGCACCCACATGTGGAAAGGCACCACGCCGAGCTTGAAAGCCAGACCGGACACGATAAAGACCAGACCGAAAACCATCAGATTCTTGTCCGCCACACCATACTGGATGGCGTTGGATATCACACCCAGCTCCAGCGAGCCCGTCGCGCCATACACCATGGACATGCCGTAGAGCAGCAGGCCTGAAGCCAGCGCGCCAAGCACGAAGTATTTCATCGCGGCTTCCGTTGCCACGGCAGAGTCACGCTGCAGCGCCACCATCGCATACATGGACAGCGACAGAATTTCCAGGCCAAGGTAAAGCGTCAGGAAATGGTTCGCAGAAATCATGACCATCATGCCAAGCGTTGCAAACAACACCAGCACGATGAATTCGCCGCTGAAGAGGTTGCGCACCATCAGGTACTGGCGTGAATAGACCAGCATCATCGACACGGACAAGTAGGTCAGCAACTTGAGGACGTCCGACATGAGATCGTCGACAAACATGTTGTTGAAGGCATAAAGCACTCCGTTTTCATGTGTGCCAACCGTAATGATTGAACACCCCAGTAGCGTGAGCTGGGCCAACATGTAAGTCAGCAGGCGGCCGTGCTGGTTGACCAGCAGATCCGCGATCAGGATCGCACACAGCATGCACAGCAGAAAGATTTCTGCACTCGCCGGCATCAGATTGGTCATCAAATCCATGTTCATATTTACCTCGGACTAGCCTTTAGAGCGGAAGCTTGGAACGCGCGACATGCACGAGCAGGTCGTTCACCGACACATGCATGATTTCGCTGAAGGGCAGCGGATACAGGCCCATGACCAACACAGCGACCGCAAGCACCACAAACATCAATTTCTCACGCGCATTGATATCGGTCAGCTCGGCCACATGCGGATTGGCTACCGCACCAAAAATCACCCGCTTGTACATCCACAGCGTATAGGCCGCACCAAAAATCAGGGTCATCGCGGCAGCAAAGGCGTACCAGAAATTGACTTTGACTGCGCCCAGAATCACCATGAATTCCCCGACGAAACCGCTGGTGCCGGGCAGACCGCTGTTGGCCATCGCAAACAGCATGAAGAAGGCTGCGAATACCGGCATCGTATTCACGACGCCACCGTAATCCGCAATATTGCGGGAGTGCACACGGTCATACAGCACGCCGATACACAGGAACAGCGCACCGGAAACAAAGCCGTGGGAAATCATTTGCAACAAGGCGCCCTCGACACCGTAGGCATTGAAAATAAAGAAACCCAAGGTCACAAAACCCATGTGCGAAATGGAAGAATAGGCCACCAGTTTCTTCATGTCGGTCTGGGTCAGGGCGACGAGACCGATATAGATCACAGCAATCAGCGACAGCGCGATCATCAGGCCGGCCAGATGATGGCTGGCATCCGGCGCGATCGGCATGGAGAAACGCAGGAAACCGTAGGCGCCCACCTTCAGCATGATCGCCGCCAGCACCACGGAACCGCCAGTAGGCGCTTCTACGTGCGCATCCGGCAACCAGGTATGCACCGGAAACATCGGCACCTTCACTGCGAAAGCGAAGAAGAATGCGATGAAGATCAGGATCTGTGCCGTCATCGGAATCTCGACCTGGTGGAAATCCAGAATCGAGAAGCTGCCGCCGGTCTGGTTGTACAGGTAAATCAGCGCAACCAGCATCAACAGAGAACCAAGCAGCGTGTACAGGAAGAACTTCACGGCGGCGTAAACGCGGTTCGGACCACCCCAGACACCGATGATCAGGAACATCGGAATCAGCATGGCTTCCCAGAACACATAGAACAGCACGGCATCCAGCGCGGCGAACACACCGATCATGACGCCGGACATAATGAGAAATGCCGCCATGTACTGGGCCACGCGCTTCTCGATCACCTGCCAGCCCGCGATGACCACGATAGGCGTGAAGAACGCCGTCAGCAGGATGAACAGCACCGAAATGCCATCGACGCCAAGGTGGTAGTGAATATTGAAGCGCGTGATCCAGTCATGCAGTTCGACGAATTGCATGTCCGAGGTGTCGCGTGCAAACCGGGTGTAAAGCGGAATCGTGACGAGGAATCCGAGCACCGAGCCAACCAGGGACAATATGCGTGCCAGCGGCGCATTCTTGTCGTCGCCCGTCGCCAGCACGAGCAACCCGAAAACGATGGGCAACCAGATCGCGACACTTAAGATGGGGAGTCCAAACACAGTCATGCTGTCATTCCTTATTCAAGCCAGTTGCGCACGCTCAGCAGCACAAAGACGCCGACGATCATGAGAAACGCGTAGTGATAGATGTAACCGGATTGCAGGTGGCGCACGATGCCGGAGAACGCGCCCACCAGCCGGGCCGAGCCGTTCACGATCCAGCCGTCAATCAGCTTGACGTCGCCGAATTTCCACAGGAAGCCGCTGGCGCCCCGCGCACCGCCCGCAAAGAACCAGTCATTGAAGCGGTCGAAGTAATACTTGTTGTCCAGCAGGGTGTAGAGGAACTGGAAACGCTTCTGGATCATGGCCGGAATATCCGGGCGTTTGAGATAGAAGTATCCTGCGCTCACCACACCGGCGATGGCCAGCCACAACGGCAGCGTGCCGAAGGAATGCAGCGCCATCGCCACCGGGCCATGGAATTCATGGCGCATCTCGTCCATCACCGGATTCGGCGCCAGAGTGTAGATGGCGTCGCCAAAGTAACCGCCGTAGAGCATGGGTTCGATCGCAACGTAGCCGATCAGCACCGAAGGCACCGCCAGCAACACCAGCGGCAGCCAGACCACCCACGGTGTTTCGTGCGGTTTTTGTCCCGGCGCCAGGCCGTGATGATGATCGTGCGCGACCTCTTCATCATCGTGATCGCCGTGGTGATCATGATGATGCGCCTTGCCGAAGCGCTCTTCGCCGTGAAACACCAGGAAGTACATGCGGAAGGAGTAGAACGCCGTCACGAATACGCCGGCGACTACGGCGAAGTAGGCGAATCCGGATCCCGGCAGATGCGACAGCGCCACCGCCTCGATGATGCTGTCCTTGGAGTAGAAGCCAGAGAAGAACGGCGTACCGATCAAGGCCAGCGAGCCAATCAGCGAGGTAATCCAGGTAATCGGCATGTATTTGCGCAGGCCGCCCATGTTGCGGATATCCTGATCGTGGTGCATCGCAATGATCACACTGCCGGCCGCAAGGAACAGCAAGGCCTTGAAGAAGGCATGCGTCATCAGGTGGAAAATCGCCACCGAGTAGGCCGATGCGCCCAGCGCTACCGTCATGTAACCCAGTTGGGAAAGCGTCGAATAAGCGATCACGCGCTTGATGTCGTTCTGGATGATGCCCAGGAAACCCATGAACAGCGCGGTAATCGCGCCAACGACCATGATGAAAGACAGCGCAGTTTCGGACAATTCATACAGCGGCGACATGCGTGCCACCATGAAAATACCCGCCGTCACCATGGTCGCGGCGTGGATCAAGGCGGAGATCGGCGTCGGGCCTTCCATGGAATCGGGCAGCCAGACATGCAGCGGAAACTGTGCGGACTTACCCATGGCGCCGATGAACAGCAGGATGCAGATGGCGGTCAGCAGGTTGACCGACATACCCGGAATCGGCGCAATGTCCTCTACGTGTGCGGCGGCATTGGCAAACACGGCGGCATAGTCGAGCGTGCCGAAAATCATCAGCACCAGACCGATGCCCAGCAGGAAACCGAAGTCACCCACGCGGTTGACCAGAAAGGCTTTGAGGTTGGCGTAGATCGCCGTCGGCCGGGTGTACCAGAAACCGATCAGCAGATAAGACACCAGACCCACCGCCTCCCATCCGAAGAACAGCTGCATGAAGTTGTTGGCCATCACCAGCATCAGCATGGAGAAAGTGAACAGCGAGATGTAACTGAAGAAACGCTGATAGCCGGGATCTTCTTCCATGTAGCCGATGGTATAGACATGCACCATCAAAGAAACAAAGGTCACCACCAGCATCATGGTTGCCGTGAGCTTGTCGATCAGGAAGCCCACCTGGAAGGTGGTATCACCCGAAGTCAGCCAGGTGTACACCGGCCCGTTGAAGGTATGGCCCGCCAGTACATCATTGAAAATGGCCACCGCTGCGGCGAAAGACACCGCCACCATCGCGATGGTGATGCGATGCGACCAGGCACGACCGATCCATTTGCCGAAAAGTCCGGCCATGATGGCACCCAGCAGGGGCGCCAGCGGAACCGTTAGATACAGATTTTGCATGCTCATGCCACTTATCCCTTCAGACTATCGAGGTCATCGACGTTGATCGTGTTCAGGTTGCGGAACAGCACCACGAGGATGGCCAAGCCTATCGCCGCTTCAGCAGCCGCAACCGTCAGGATGAAAAACACGAAAATCTGCCCGGCCGTGTCATTCAGATAATGCGAGAACGCCACAAAATTGGTATTCACGGCCAGCAGCATCATTTCAATTGCCATGAGCAACACGATGAGGTTTTTCCGGTTCAGGAAAATACCCACCACACTGATCGCAAACAGCACGGCGCTCAGCACCAGATAATGGGATAGGGTCAACATATCGTTCTTCTCGCTCCCTGAGATTATTCCGTTGCCGTCGACTGTTTGGGTTCGGCGGGTACGCTGACGATGCGAACCCGATCCTCACGTTTCACCGCGATCTGGCGGCCGACCACCTGCGACTTGGCGTCCTTGCGGCGGCGCAGGGTCAAGGCAATCGCCGCAACCATCGCAATCAGCAACAGAACGGCAGCCAGTTCAAACGCATAAACGTAATCCGTATAGATCAGGCGACCCAGCTCCTTGGTATTGCTGTAATCGGCAGCATGCTGAACAGGCTCAATTCCGGCGATCCCGTCCATTCCGCCCAGCACCCAAACCATCTGGAATACCATGAGGCCGGCCAGCAGCAAGCCTACCGGGAACCAGCGCCAAAAACCCTCGCGCAGGCGAACCAGATTGATATCCAGCATCATCACCACAAAGAGGAACAGGACCATCACGGCGCCGACGTAAACCAGCACCAGCGTAATGGCAAGGAACTCGGCTTCCAGCAAGAGCCAGATTCCGGCAGACGCCACAAAGGCCAGCACCAGGAACAACACGGCATGCATGGGGTTGCGGGCGGTAATCACGCGCAGGCCGGCGAACACCGTCAGCGCGGAAAACAGGTAGAACACGATAGTTTCAACATTCATTTCTCGGCCACCTTATCGATATTTGGCATCTGCCAAGCGGTCCTGGGCAATCTGCGCTTCGTACTTGTCACCATTCGCCAGCAACATGGGCTTGGTGTAGTACAGATCGCCACGATCTTCGCCGTGATATTCGAACACGCGCGTTTCGACAATCGCATCCACCGGGCAGGACTCCTCACAAAATCCGCAGAAAATACACTTGGTCAGATCGATGTCGTACTGGCTGGTGCGGCGCGAACCGTCTTCGCGCTCGGCCACCTCGATCTTGATCGCCAGTGCCGGACATACGGCTTCACAGAGTTTGCAGGCGATACAGCGCTCTTCACCATTGGCATAGCGTCGCTGCGCATGCAGCCCGCGGAAACGGAAGCTCTGCGGGGTTTTTTCATCCGGATATTGCACCGTAATGTGGCGCGCGAAAAAATAGCGCCCCGTAACCGACATCCCCTTCAGCAGCTCAAGCAGGAGGAAACTTTTAAAAAATTTGACCAGTTTGCTCATGTGTTATCTCCCGCTGCTTACCACAGCCAATACGGTGTCTGCATCCATGCAGCCACGACCACGACCCATACCAGAGTCAGCGGAATAAGGACTTTCCAGCCCAGTCGCATCAGCTGGTCGTAGCGGTAACGCGGGAAAGTCGCGCGGAACCACAGGAACAGGAACAACAGGAAGGAAATCTTGGCCAGCATCCACACGATGGAATCCGGCAGGAAGGGTACCGGCGATAACCAGCCGCCCAGGAACATCACCGTTGTGAGCGCGGAAATCAGAATCATGTTGGCGTATTCGGCCAGGAAGAACAGCGCGAACCCCATGCCGGAATATTCAGTATGGAAGCCCGCCACAATCGCCGATTCATCTTCCGCGAGGTCGAACGGTGCACGGTTGGTTTCCGCCACGCCGGCGATGAAATACACCACAAACATCGGGAACAACGGGATGAAGTACCAGCCCATCAAACCGTAGCCGTTATTCTGGCCCCGCACGATATCGCCGACATTCATGCTTTGCGCGGCCAGCAGCACACAGACCAGTGCAAATCCCATCGCCAGTTCGTAAGACACAATCTGCGCCGAAGAACGCAGCGCACCGAGGAACGCATATTTGGAATTGGAGGCCCAGCCGGCAATGATGATGCCGTAAACCCCCAGCGAGGTCATCGCCAGCAGATACAACAAACCGGCATTGACATCAGCAATGACCATTCCCTCGCCGAAAGGAATCACGGCCCAAGCCGCCAGCGCGGGGGCCAGTGCAAGCACAGGAGCAGACACAAACAGAAATTTGTTGGCCTCGGCCGGAATAATCAATTCCTTGAGCAACAGCTTGATGCCGTCTGCCAGAGGCTGCAGCAATCCCCAATAGCCCACGCGGTTGGGGCCCGGACGGAGTTGCATGAAACCGAGAATCTTGCGTTCGGCCAGCGTGAGGTAGGCCACGCCCCCCATGACCGGCAGCACGATTGCGAGAATCTTGATCAACGTCCAGACCGGCACCCAGAGGGGCCCGAGCAGCTCAAGTCCGGTCTGTTCCAGGGTTTGCAGCAGTTCCATCATGCCCGCTCCACAGTAATCGTTCCAAACATCGGCACCAAGGCTGCCGTTTCTGCACATCCGGCCGCCACCCGGACACAGGCTGCGGGCACGCGCTCATCGGCCTCAGCGCGCATAGTCACCGCTGCCGCGCCCTGGCTGACCTTAACCTGATCGCCCGACTGAATGCCGATCTGTTGCAGCGTGGCCGCAGACAGGCGCGCGGTCGGCGCTGCGGCATCCGCCGTTTGCTGCAATGCAGAAGCGCGACGCACCACGGCATCCGTCGCATAGACCGGCACATCGGCCACACGCTGCAAGCCTTGCGCAGTCGGCGCTGAAATCTGTAACGGCACGTTGAGCTGATTGTTCAAACGGGCCGCGACATCCTGGCCGGCCAGCGCCTCATCACGCACAGCCTCGCTGGCATCCTGATCGAAACCGGACAGATCCAGCAGATTACCCAGGACACGCAGCACCTTCCAGGCCGGACGTGCGTCGCCCAGCGGACGCACCGCGCCCTTAAAGCTTTGCACCCTGCCCTCGGTGCTCACGAAAGTACCGGAGGTTTCGGTAAACGGTGCGATCGGCAGCAACACGTCAGCATATTCCGTCGCGCGATGTTTGTAAGCTGACAACGCAACCACCAGATCGGCAGACTGCATCGCCGCCAGCGCCTGCTGCGGATTGGCGCAGTCCAGCTCTGGCTCGACGTTCAGCAACAAATAAGCCTTGCGCGGTTCGGCCAACATTTGCGCCGCATTCATACCGCCCGCGCCCGGCAGCGCATTCACGAGATAGCCGCCAACGTTGTTGGCCGCCTCGCCGAGGAAACCGAAGTTGCCCGCACACAGCGCGGCAATGCGCTGAGCCAGCACGGCCAGCTGCGCCGCCTGCGGATGTTGTTGCGCAAAATTCCCCAGCAGTACGGCCACGCGCTCGCCCGAGGCCAGACTGCGGGCAATCGCCCTGGCGTTGTCATCGGGCGTGACCGTGTCGAGCCCCTCGGCGGACTGGCCCTTTTCAGCGGCCAGCGCCTTGAGAATCCGGGCCAGCTGATCCACCAATGCGGCGGGTGCCACGATGGATTTATTGGCCGGTTTCATCAGCAGTTCATCATCTGCGGAATGCAGAACATTGGCTTGCGCACCCTTCTTGACCGCCTGGCGAATGCGCTGTGCCAGCAGCGGCTGATCCTTGCGCAGGAAGCTGCCCACAATGAGAAAGCGGTCGCGGCTGTTGATTTCGGCAACCGGCATGCCCAGCCAGGGCGCGCCCGCGTTTTTGCCATCCGCGCTGAAATCCGACTGGCGCAGGCGGAAATCGACATTTTCACTGCCCATGCCACGCACCAGCTTTTGCAGCAGATGCAGCTCTTCCAGCGTGCTGTTTGGCGTCGCCAGCGCGGCAATCTGCTCGGCGCCAGCGGAAGTCTTGACCTGTCTCAGGGCATTGGCAACGTACTCCAGTGCAGCTTGCCATTCGACTTCGATCCACTCGCCATTCTGCTTCAGCATGGGTTTGGTCAGACGCTCGGAGGAGTTCAGCCCTTCATAGCTGAAGCGGTCCCGGTCGGACAGCCAGCATTCGTTGATGCTTTCATTCTCGACCGGCGTCACGCGAATCACGCGATTGTCCTTGATGTGCACGGCCAGATTGCTGCCGAGTCCGTCGTGCGGGCTGACGGATTTGCGCCGCGACAATTCCCAGCTGCGGGCGGTATAGCGGTACGGCTTGCTGGTCAGCGCGCCGACGGGGCACAGATCGATCATGTTACCGGACAGCTCGGAATCCACCGTGCTGTTTACGAACGTCATGATCTCCGAATGCTCGGTGCGGAAGGCCATGCCCAGTTCCATCATATCCGCGATTTCCTGGCCGAAGCGCACGCAGCGGGTACACTGGATGCAGCGGCTCATTTCTTCCGTAGAAATCAGCGAGCCGATATTCTTGGCTTTCACCACGCGCTTGTCTTCGGCATAGCGAGAGGCGGTTCCACCGTAACCCATCGCCTCGTCCTGCAACATGCACTCGCCGCCCTGGTCACAAATCGGACAGTCCAGCGGATGATTGATCAGCAGGAATTCCATCACGCCCTGCTGGGCTTTTACGGCCATGGCGGAATGCGTGTGCACCTTCATTCCGTCGGCAATCGGCGTCGCGCAGGCCGGCAAGGGCTTGGGGGCTTTTTCCACCTCAACCAGACACATGCGGCAGTTGGCCGAGATCGACAATTTCTTGTGGTAGCAAAAATGCGGAATATGAATGCCTGCCTTGCGCGCCGCATCCATCACGGTGGCGCCGCGTTCGACTTCAACCTGCTTGCCGTCAATTTCGATGTTGATCATTACTCACCCCACCCTTACACCAAGCAACGCTTGTGTTCGATGTGATATTCAAATTCGTCGCGGAAATGTCGCAGCATGCCCTGCACCGGCCAGACCGCCGCTTCGCCCAAAGCACAGATGGTGCGACCGGCGATGTTGTCGCCCACGCTGAGCAACAAATCGAGATCTTCCATACGACCTTCGCCATGCTCGATGCGATGCACCATGCGATACAGCCAGCCCGTCCCTTCACGGCACGGCGTGCACTGTCCGCAGGATTCCTCGTGATAGAAATACGACAGGCGCTCGAGCGCACGCACCATGCAGGTCGTATCATCCATCACGATCACCGCGCCACTGCCCAGACCGGAACCGGCTTTGGCGATCGAGTCGTAATCCATGGTCAGATCCATCATGATTTCGCCGGGCAGTACTGGCATGGAAGATCCGCCCGGAATAACCGCCTTCAGTTTGTGGCCGGTGCGGACACCGCCGGCCATTTCCAGCAGCTCGCTAAAGGGCGTGCCCATCGGCACTTCGAAGTTGCCCGGATTGTTGACATGGCCGGAAACCGAGAACAGCTTGGTGCCGCCATTGTTGGGCTTGCCCAGCTCCAGGAACTTCTGCCCGCCGTTGTTGATGATGTAGGGAATGCTGGCGAACGTTTCGGTGTTGTTGATCGTGGTCGGCTTGCCGTACAGACCAAAACTCGCCGGAAAAGGCGGCTTGAAGCGCGGCTGCCCTTTCTTGCCCTCGATGGACTCGAGCAGCGCCGTTTCCTCACCACAGATGTAGGCGCCATAGCCAAGGTGGTTATGCAGGTCGAAGCTGAAGCCCGCACCCATGATGTTGTCGCCCAGATAACCGGCCGCGCGCGCGGCTTCGCAGGCCGCTTCCATGCGCTCGTAGGCTTCGAAAATTTCGCCATGAACGTAGTTGTAGCCGGTCTTGACGCCCATGGTGTAGGCGGCAATCGCCATGCCTTCGATGAGCAAGTGCGGGTTGTACAGCAGAATGTCCCAGTCCTTGCAGGTGCCAGGTTCGCCTTCGTCGGTATTGCAGACGATGTATTTGTCGCCGTCGTAATTCTTCGGCATGAAGCTCCACTTCAGGCCTGTCGGAAAACCGGCGCCACCGCGTCCGCGCAGTGCAGACAATTTGACTTCGGCAATGATCGCCTCGGGCGACATTTTTTCAGTGAGCACCTTGCGCAGCGCCTGATAGCCGCCCACCTTGAGATAGTTTTCCAGCGTCCAGGGCTGGTCGAACTCCATCGTGGTATAAATCACCGGGCCTCTCATGATTTGTCGAGCTCCGCCAGAGTTTTATCGATTTCTTCCTTGGTCATGCGCGCGCACAATTTTTTATTGTTCAGCGTCAACACCGGAGCATCCTTGCAAGCTCCCATGCACTCACCCTCGCGCAGGCCATATTTGCCGTCCGGCGTCACTTCACCCAGCTTGACGCCCAGCTTGGACTCGATGTAAGCCACGGTATCGAGCGCGCCGCACAGGGTGCATGACAGGTTGGTGCACACGGTAATGGTGTGCCTGCCCATCGGCTTGAGGTTGTACATGTGGTAGAAGGTCGCGACTTCGTACACCGCCATTTTCGGCATGCCGAGGTAGTCGGCCACATCCGCCATGTCGTCGGTGGAAATCCAGCCTTTTTCATCCTGCACGAAGCGCAGCGCGGCCATGACCGCAGACTGGCGCTGGTCGGCCGGATATTTCTTCAGCTCTTTGTCGATGAGCGTGGTTATCTGTTGGGAAAGCATCAGCGGTCCACCTCTCCAAAAACGATGTCCTGGGTACCGATCAAAGCCACCACGTCGGCAATCATGTGGCCGCGCGACATCTCGTCCAGACTGGATAAATGCGCAAAACCGGGCGCGCGGATCTTCATGCGATAGGGCTTGTTGCCACCATCGGAAACCAGGTAAATACCAAATTCACCCTTGGGATGTTCAACCGCAGCATAGGCCTCGCCCGCCGGGACATGCATACCCTCGGAGAAGAGCTTGAAGTGATGGATCAGCTCTTCCATGTTCTGCTTCATCGCCTCGCGCGCCGGCGGCGTGAACTTGTGATTTTCCGCCATGACCGGGCCGGGATTGACGCGCAGCCAGTCTATGCATTGCTTGATGATGCGCACGGACTGGCGCATTTCTTCAACACGCACCAGGTAACGGTCGTAGCAATCGCCTTCCACACCGACGGGGATGTCGAAATCCAGGCGGTCGTAAACCTCATACGGCTGCTTTTTGCGCAGATCCCAGGCAATGCCGGAACCACGCAACATCGGGCCGGTAAAGCCCAGCGCCAGCGCACGCTCCGGCGTGACGACACCGATGCCGACGGTACGCTGTTTCCAGATGCGGTTGTCGGTCAGCAGGGTTTCGAATTCGTCGATGTGTTTCGGGAAACGGTTGGTGAAATCTTCCAGGAAATCCAGCAGTGAGCCCTGGCGGTTTTCATTCTTGAGCTTCACCGCTGCAGCGCTGTGCACCTTGCTTTCCTGATACTGCGCCATCGAGTCCGGCAGGTCGCGATAGACACCACCCGGACGGTAATAGGCGGCATGCATACGCGCGCCCGAAACGGCCTCATAGCAATCCACCAAATCTTCACGATCGCGGAAGGTGTAGAAGAACATGGTCATCGCGCCAAGGTCGATGCCCACCGCGCCCAGCCACAGCAAGTGGTTCAGGATGCGGGTAATCTCGTCGTACATGACGCGGATGTACTGGGCGCGGATCGGCACTTCGATCCCGGCCAGCTTTTCCACCGCCATGACATAGGCATGTTCGTTGCTCATCATGGACACATAATCGAGACGGTCCATGTAGGGCAGGGTCTGCAGGAAAGTCTTGTGCTCGGCCAGCTTTTCCGTGGCGCGATGCAGCAGCCCGATATGCGGATCGGCACGCTCCACCACCTCGCCATCCAGCTCCAGCACCAGACGCAACACCCCGTGCGCAGCGGGATGCTGCGGCCCGAAGTTCATCGTGTAATTCTTGATCTCAGCCATTGCAGTCTCTCTATATCCCGTCTATTGGCGACCAAAATTTTCTTCACGCACGCTACGCGGCGTAATCTCGCGCGGATCAACACTGACCGGCTCGTAAATCACACGCTTCTGGTCGGCGTCATAACGCATTTCGACGTGACCGGACAGCGGGAAGTCCTTGCGGAAAGGATTTCCGGCAAAGCCGTAGTCCGTCAGGATGCGGCGCAGATCCGGATGACCCACGAAAATGATGCCGTACATGTCGAAAGCTTCGCGCTCGAACCAGTTCGCCACCGGCCAGATTCCGGTGACCGAATCCAGCATCGGCATCGCATCATCCTGAGCAAATACGCGGACGCGCAAGCGCGCGTTGTGGGCAACTGAAAGCAAATGGTAGACCGCCGCGAAACGCGCCGGGAATGGTGAAACGACAGCTTCATCCGGCAGATAACACCCCGCCTCGGAAATTTCGCTGCCGTAGGCGGAATAATCGATACCGCATACGTCGATCAGCTGATCGAAACCCAGCACGGCATTGTCGCGCAGCAGGGTCATGGTATCGAGCATACCCTCGGCAGCGATAACCAGCGTCAATTCATCCAGACGCTGTTCAAGACTGACGACGCTGTCTCCCAGCGCTTCGGCCAGATGGTTTGCAAGTGTGTTCAGATCAGTCGCCATGGTCAGCCTATCGAGCAATGGTGTTGGTGCGTTTGATCTTGTTCTGCAACTGGATCACGCCGTACAGCAGCGCCTCAGCTGTGGGCGGGCAACCCGGAACATAGATATCTACCGGAACGATGCGGTCGCAGCCGCGCACTACGGAATAGGAATAATGGTAGTAACCGCCGCCATTGGCACAGGATCCCATCGAGATCACCCAGCGCGGCTCGGCCATCTGGTCATACACCTTGCGCAGGGCGGGCGCCATCTTGTTGCACAGCGTCCCGGCGACAATCATCACATCAGACTGACGCGGACTGGGACGGAAAGCCCCGGCGCCAAAGCGGTCAAGGTCGTAGCGCGGAAGCGCGGCGTGCATCATTTCCACGGCGCAGCAGGCCAGACCGAAGGTCATCGGCCAAAGCGAGCCGGTTCGCGCGTAATTGATGACCGTATCAAGCGAAGTGGTAACGACACCCTTCGGCAGCACGCCTTCTATTCCCATTCCAGCGCCCCTTTCATCCATTCATAGATAAAGCCGACCACCAGAATGGCCAGGAAAATCATCATCGACACAAAGCCGAACATGCCGATTTCCTTAAGCACGATCGCCCAGGGAAACAGGAAAGCAATTTCAAGATCAAAGAGGATGAACAGGATCGCGACCAGATAGAAGCGCACATCGAACTTCATGCGCGCGTCCTCGAAAGCTTCGAAGCCGCATTCGTAAGGAGAAAGTTTCTGGGCGTCCGGACGATGAGGACCAAGGATCCGACCCAGCAGCAGGGGCAATACCCCCATGACAATACCGACGCCGATAAACAACAGCACCGGGAAATAATTTTCTAACATCGAGCTCCCCTCTCTCCGCCAGCCTCGACACTCGGATTGCCCGGCATCGATTTGTCTATAATTTTCAAGGCAAATCTGCCCTGCTTTACCACCTGATATTCTGGTGCCGATGAGCAGACTCGAACTGCTACGGCTTTCGCCACTACCCCCTCAAGATAGCGTGTCTACCAATTTCACCACATCGGCACGGCACAACAACTACAACTCAAATTACTTCGGGATCTCCTTCAGCTTTGAATCATCGGGAATACCACCCGATCCTGAAGGCAACCCCTGATCTGCCGCAACCGGAGCAACACGATCCATCACACCCTGAGGCTGTTCCACGTGAGAATAAAGATAGGTCAACGTCAGACTGGTAGCAAAAAACACCGCCGCCGCCACGGCCGTGCTGCGACTCAGAAAATTTGCCGAACCACTGGAACCGAACAGGCTACCTGCAGAACCACTACCGAAGGCCGCCCCCATGTCGGCGCCCTTGCCGTGCTGCAACAGAACCAGACCAATCAGCACAATCGCCGTCAGCACATGAACTACCCAAACCAATGTTTCCAAATCTCAACCCCAAAAAAACTTTTTAAGCTGCGTTTGCTGCAGCACAAATGGCCACAAAATCCTCTGCCACCAATGACGCCCCGCCAATCAAGCCGCCATCGATATCCGGCATGGCAAACAGCTGCTCCGCATTATTCGGCTTGACGCTGCCGCCGTAGAGTATACACAAGGCTTGCGCCGTTTGCTCATCCAATTGCGCCACCTGGGCGCGGATGAAGGCATGCACCGCCTGCGCCTGCTCCGGGGTGGCCGTCTTGCCCGTACCGATCGCCCAAACGGGCTCATAAGCAATGACCGATTTTGCAACCGCCGCCGCACCGACGTGATTCAGCACCACTTCCAGCTGGCGCGCCACAACCTGTTCGGTAACGCCGGATTCACGCTCGGAAAGCGTCTCGCCGACACAGAAAATTGGCGTCATTCCGGCCTTGATCGCCGCATCAAATTTGGCGGCCGCGATGTCGTTGCTTTCATGGAACAGTGCGCGCCGCTCGGAGTGGCCGATGATGACATAACGGCAACCGAAATCGACCAGCATGCCGGGAGCCACCGCCCCCGTGAAAGCCCCCTCCTCATGCTGGCTCAGATTCTGCGCGCCCCACGCCACATTGCTACCCTGCAACATGGCCTGCGCCTGAGCAAGATAGGGGTAGGGCACACACACGCCATAAGCCGCTTGCGTCAACTCACGCACACCGCGCAACACGCCGTCCAGCAAAGCCTTGTTGCGCTCGAGGCGGCCATACATTTTCCAGTTTCCAACGACGAGTTTCTGACGCATCACATCTGCTCCCTGCATATTGCAAAACGGCTTGAATCGTACTCGCAACGGGCATTCAGGTCAACGAAACAAACGTTGTTCATGCCCGCACAACGCCGGTCACATGGAAGAAGAAGCCCGTCACTCCGGCTGCTGCACCGGAATTTCACCGCGTTTGGAGATCACACGATTTTTCTCGTCCACATACACCAGCATCGGATGAAAATCCTGCAACTCCGCCTCGGTGTAGATCGCATATGCGGCAATGATAATCAGGTCGCCGGGACTGGCCAGATGGGCTGCCGCGCCGTTGATGGAAATAATGCCCGAGCCGCGCTGGGCGCGGATGGCATAGGTCGAAAAGCGCTGACCATTCGCGATGTTGTAAATCTCGATTTGCTGATATTCACGGATACCTGATGCATCGAGCAAATCGTCGTCGATGGCGCAGGACCCTTCATAGTGCAATTCGGCATGAGTCACATGCACCCGGTGCAGTTTTGCTTGCAGCATCGTTTTTTGCATGGGAGACCTCCCGATTCAATGGGGGGCGGATTATATCGCAGTCAACGGGCCGGAAAAACCTCGATGTTATCCAGCAGGCGGGGTGCGCCCAAACGCGCGGCGGCCAATACGACCCATTCATCGGTCTCGGCCGACGGCAAAGCCAGCGCCTGGGGCTCGCGGATACTGACGTAATCAACCATCCACCCGCGTGATTCAAGCGCTGCGATAGCCTTTGTCTCCAACGCATCAAAGTCCCGGCGACCCGCCCCCAGCGCCACCGCAACCTCTTGCAGAACCGCATGCAGCTGCGGCGCTTCGGCGCGCTGCGCAGCATCCAGATACTGGTTGCGCGAACTGAGCGCCAACCCGTCATCGCTGCGCACCGTCTCGCCGCCCACGATAACGACGGGCAAGTTCAATTGACGAACCATCGTGCGAATGATGTGCAGCTGCTGATAATCCTTTTTGCCAAACAGCGCGACGTGCGGCTGCACAATATTGAACAGCTTGAGCACCACCGTTGCCATACCGCGAAAATGTCCCGGCCGGGCGGCGCCGCACAATTCGTTCGCGATCGGCGGCGGCTCGACGAAGAGCGTCTGCGACTCCGGATACATTTCGGCAACGGCTGGCGCAAACACAACGTCCGCCAGTCCTTGCAACACGCGGCAATCGGCTTCCAGCGTACGGGGGTAACGATCGAAATCCTCGCCCGGGCCGAACTGCAATGGATTCACGAAAATACTGACGACCACACAGCCGCCGTATTCCCGTGCCTGGCGCACCAGCGCAAGGTGCCCCTCGTGCAAATTGCCCATGGTCGGCACGAACACAACCGCCGGTTCGGCCGCGAGACGCTGGCGCAACTCTGCGATGCCATGAATCAATTGCATCAGAAACTATGCTCCGCCATCGGGAAAGCACCGGACTTCACTGCGGCCACATAGCGCCCCACCGCATCGGCGATGGAAGTCGCGCCGACCATAAAATCTTTCACGAAGCGCGGCTTCTTGCCGGGATAAATGCCCAGCATGTCATGCAGCACCAGCACCTGCCCGGAACACTGCGCGCCCGCACCAATGCCGATGACCGGAATCGCCAGCTCCGCCGTGACGGCGGCCGCCAGCTCCGCCGGCACGGCTTCCAGCAACATCATCCCAGCACCCGCCGCCTGCAAGGCCAGCGCGGACTCGCGCAAGCGCTTTGCAGCATCCGCCGTTTTACCCTGTACGCGATAACCGCCGAGCTGATGCACGGACTGCGGCGTCAGCCCCAGATGCCCGCACACCGGAACGCCCCGCCCGGTCAGGAAGGCAACGGTCTCGACCATCTCTTCTCCACCTTCGAGCTTGACCATCTGGGCACCGGCGGCGAGCAGGCGCGAGGCATGGACAAAGGTTTCGCGCGGGCTCACCTGGAAGGTGCCGAACGGCATATCGCTGAGAATGAACGCCTGGCTCGAACCGCTCGCCACGCAAGCCGTGTGATAAGCCATGTCATCAATCGTCACCGGCAAAGTCGTTTCGCGCCCCTGCAACACCATACCGAGGGAATCGCCGACCAGCAGCACATCCACACCGGCGGTTTCGAGCAGAGTGGCAAAGCTCGCGTCATAACAGGTCAGCGCAGCGATTTTCTCGCCCCTGTCCCGCATCGATTGCAATGTCGTCAGCGTTTTTCGCATCAGCCCCCCCGGTTGAAAAATTCGCGCGGCCCGCGCATCTGTTCGATGCGCTGCAGCAGCAAGCCGAAATCGTCATCGGAATTCACAAAATCCAGGCGCTCGCTATTCACCGTCAGCACCGGCGCCGCCGTGTAATGATAAAAAAAGTCGCTGTAACTTTGCGACAGACGCTGCAAATAATCTGCCGGGATATTCTGCTCGTAAGATGTTGCCCGTGTTTGCACGCGCTCGATCAGCACTTGTGGCTCGGCCTGCAGATAAATCACCAGGTCGGGTGGCGGCGCCTGCAATTGCAGACTGAGATAAATTTGCTGATAGAGCGCAAACTCCTGCTCGCCCAGATTCAGACGCGCGAACAGACTATCCTTGTCGAACAGGTAATCCGCCACAGTCGCCGTGTGGAACATGTCCATCTGCGCCAGCTCGCGCACCTCGTCGCCGCGCTGGAACAGAAAAAACAACTGGGTCGCCAGCGCATGGCGCGCAGGATTCTCGTAGAACTTCGCCAGGAAAGGATTGGCGTCCGGCTTCTCCAGCAGCAGCGACGCCCCCATGTGCTGCGCCAACCGGCGCGCCAGGCTGGTCTTGCCCACGCCGATCGGCCCTTCCACTGCCACGTAGCGATATTTATCCGGCAGCGACATGATCCATCCGCTCCAGGGTTTGGTGACTGCATGCCGACAACAAGGACTCAACAGCCCCTTGCCCCGGGACAACGCAATCCGGCGCAATTTCCAGCAAAGGCTGCAACACGAAGGCACGGAGATGCATTTGCGGATGCGGCAGGGTCAAACCTGGCTCATCCAGCTGCAATTCCCCATACAACAAAACATCCAGATCCAGCGTACGCGGCGCGTTGCGAAATGTTCGCTCACGGCCGTGTGCATGCTCGATTTCCAGCAGCTGCTGCAGCAGTTGATGCGGCGCAAGCCCGGTCGAAAGTTTCGCCACCGCGTTGCAAAAATCCGGCTGGTCGAGATAGCCCACCGGGGCGCTGCGGTAGAACGAGGATTGCGCCAACACTTCGGTCTGCGGCATCCGCCCCAGATCACGCAGGGCCGACTGCAATTGCGCTGCAGGGTTTTCCAGATTGCTGCCCAGTCCGATGAACGCAGTCCGGCGCATCAGGCTTCGGCTCCCGTCGCCACAGGTTTGCGCCGTGGGCGCCGACGCCGGCGATTGCGCTCGGCCGCACCTTCCGGCAACAGCATTTCAGCGCGCCGATCGGCATTCGCCTGCTGAAACTCGTCCCACCACAACCCCAGCTCATCCGCCACTTCACCACTCGCGCAGCGCAACAACAGAAAATCATACGCAGCCCGGAAACGCGGCTGCTCAAGCAGACGGAACGGACGCTGGCCGGCGCGCTGTTCGAAGCGCAGTTGCAGCAACCAGATTTCCTTCATGACCGCATCGTGGCGATGCGGAATGGCCAAACGTGATTTTTGCCGGGCCAACACCGCATCCATCGCGGCATGCAGGGCGGGCACCAGACGCTCACCTGCAGCCTGAAACTGCTTCCAGTCGGCCAGCACCTCATGCCAAAGCAGGGCCGCGAACAAAAATGCAGGGGAAACCGGTTTTTCCTGGGCCAGCCGTTCATCGGTGTTACGCAGGGCCAGCATCACGAATTTTTCGCCCAGCGGCTGTTCGAGAATCACGTCCAGCAAGGGCAGCAAGCCATGATGCAGCTGCATTTCACGCAGACGCTGAATGCATTCCACCGAATGACCAGACAACAGCATCTTGAGCACTTCATCGAGCAACCTGGCCTGCGGCACATTGTCGAGCAAGGCTTTCAGCTGACTGATCGGCGCCGCCGTCCGCGCCTCGATTTTCATGTCGAGCTTGGCGGCAAGCCGTACTGCGCGCAGCATGCGCACCGGATCTTCGCGATAGCGCGTGGCTGGATCGCCGATCATGCGCAGAATTTTCGCGCGGGTGTCTTCATAGCCGTGATGGTAGTCATGAACCATCTGGCTCGAAGGATCGTAAAACAGCGCATTGGCGGTGAAATCCCGCCGTTCTGCATCCTGTCGTTGATCCCCGAAAGCATTGTCGCGCAGCAAGCGGCCGTGCTCGTCGGTTTCGGCATCGCCTTCCTCAATCATGCGCCGGAAAGTGGATACTTCCACAACCTCCTCACCGAACATGACATGCACCAGGCGAAAACGACGTCCGATAATTCTCGAGCGCCGGAAAACCCGCCGGACATCCTCCGGCGTCGCATCGGTCGCCACATCGAAATCCTTGGGTGCGCGCCCCAAAAGCAAATCGCGCACGGCGCCGCCGACCACATAGGCCTGGTAACCCGCAGCCTGCAAGCCTTCGGTGACGCGTCGTGCGCCATAGCTGATCTGCTCGCGCTTAATCCCGTGCAGCGAATAAGGAATCTGTTGCGCACCATTCACCGTCTGGATCTTTTCTGTCGGACGGAAGACGCGCTTGAGGAGTTTCGTGATCATGCAGTGATTTCAGGAGAACCCAATGGGAAAGCCAATGGGCGCGGATTATACACTGCGGGCCTTGCCGGGCCGGAAAACAAAACGCGCCTTGCGGCGCGTTCGAAAAATGGCGATGGAGCTACCCTTTGGTGCAATCCGCCATGAAAGATTTACGCGCATCGCCCTTCAGGCCTTTCTGGCTGGCTTCCGACTTGCACGCAGTGGCCTTTTCTTTGCCGGCACCAGCGGCAGCCGAGCTTTCACCAGACTTTCCGGATTTGATCTGATATTCCTTGGACAGACATTTTTTCATAAATGCCTTGCGTTCATCGCCCTTGACACCCATTTCCCTGGCTTCCTGATTGCAGCTTTTCATTTTCGACTGCTGGCTGGCCAATACCGGGCCCGTCACACTTAACATCAAACCCATCAAACTTACCGTAATCAATTTTTTCATGGTTACTCTCCCTGAATGGTTGGAATCACTGGTACGGCATTCCCGTACGCAGCACACACTAGGGACAGCGAAAATATGGATCAATAGGCCAAAGAACCTAGTCTTTTCGGACTAGGCATTTAGCACATATGGCAACAAGAGCGAAGAAGGAACAGGCCGTCACCCAGAACAGCTTCAGCTCCGGGTTTTGTCGCGCTCGATGAGCGCATAGGCGGAGTGGTTGTGTATCGATTCGAAATTTTCGGATTCGACGCTATAACTATCGACGCGCTCATCAGCATTCAGCATCGCAGCTACATCGCGCACCATATCTTCGACAAATTTGGGATTGTCGTAGGCGCGCTCGGTCACATATTTCTCGTCCGGACGCTTGAGCAAACCGAAAAGCTCGCAGGAAGCTTGCGACTCCACGATACGAATCACCTCTTCCACCCAGACGAAGGTGTTGGTGCGCAGGGTCACGGTCACATGTGAACGCTGGTTGTGCGCCCCGCGCTCGGAAATTTTCTTCGAGCAGGGACACAAACTGGTCACCGGCACCACGACTTTCATCGTCACATGCGCTTTGCCGTTGGCCACTTCGCCGATAAAAGTCACGTCGTAATCCAGCAAACTCTGCACGCCAGACACCGGCGCGGATTTGTTCACGAAATACGGGAAGTTCATTTCGATGTAACCGGAATCAGCCTCCAGTCGGGTCACCATCTCCTGCAGGATATTTTCGAATGACTCTACCGAAATTTCGCGCTCGTGCTCGTTGAGAATTTCAACGAAACGCGACATGTGCGTGCCCTTGAAATGATGCGGCAGATGGACATACATGTTGAACGTTGCAACCGTGTATTGCACCCCGATGCTTTTATCCTTGACTTTGACCGGATGGCGGATGCCCTTGATGCCAACCTTGTTGATCGCAAGATGGCGGGTGTCCTTGGAACTTTGAACATCGGGAATGGGGCGGGATGGAGAAGTCATGAATATCCTTCAGCTTTCTGAGGTACGGAATTGTAACAAAATCCCGACTAAATTACTCAACCAGACGCGCCGCAATGGCACCTTGTATGCCCGACGCATCGAGGCCGCATTGGGCCAGCATGGCGGCGTGATCGCCCTGTTCGATAAAATGATCCGGCAAACCGAGCTGCAGCACAGGCAGCGAAATATCCGCCTGCTGCAAACATTCAAGCACGGCGCTGCCCGCGCCACCCTGAATAACGTTTTCTTCAACCGTCACCAGCAAGTCATGGCTGTCGGCCAGCGCACAAACCAGCTCCGCGTCCAGCGGTTTGACGAAACGCATGTTGGCCACGGTGGCATCCAGCGATTCAGCGGCCTCAAGCGCAGGCGCCAGCATGGATCCGAACGCCAGAATCGCCACCCGCTGCCCTGAACGCCGCACTTCGCCCTTTCCCAGCGGCAGACTGCGCATTTCCGTGCCGACCGGCACACCCGGCCCGCGTCCTCTCGGGTAGCGCACGGCGCTCGGCGTTTCCAGCTGATACGCGGTGTAGAGCATCTGCCGGCATTCGTCTTCATCGGCGGGCGCCATCACCGTCATGTTGGGAATGCAGCGCAGGTAGGACAAATCGAAACTGCCGGCGTGCGTCGCACCATCCGCACCGACCAGCCCACCGCGATCAATCGCCAGCAGCACGGGCAGATTCTGAATCGCAATGTCGTGAATCAGCTGGTCATAAGCACGCTGCAGGAATGTGGAATATATCGCCACCACCGGCTTGTAGCCGTCACAAGCCACGCCGGCGGCAAACGTCAGCGCATGCTGCTCGGCAATGCCGACATCAAAATAGCGCTTCGGAAACTGCCGGGAAAATTCCACCATCCCGGAACCTTCGCACATGGCGGGCGTGATACCCACCAGCCGATCATCGCGCACCGCCATATCGCAAAGCCACCGCCCGAACACCTCGGTATACGTCGGCTTGCCTTTCGATTGCGGTGCAATTCCGCTGGCCGGATCAAACTTGCTGACGCCGTGATACAGCGTGCAATCCTCTTCCGCATGGGCATAACCTTTGCCCTTGCGCGTCACGATGTGCAAAAACTGCGGGCCTTCCAGCTGGCGAATATTTTTCAGCGTGTCAATCAGGACATCGAGGTCGTGGCCGTCGATCGGGCCGATATAGTTGAAGCCAAATTCCTCGAAAAGCGTGCCGGGTGTCACCATGCCCTTGACATGTTCTTCCGCGCGCTTGGCAAACTCCAGCACCGGCGGCATTCCCTTTAGAACTTTTTCGCTGCCGCGCCGCATTGCGGAATAAAACCGCCCGGACATCAGCTTGGCCAGATAGTTGTTAAGGGCGCCGACCGGCTGCGAAATCGACATGTCGTTGTCGTTCAGGATCACCAGCATATTGGCATCCATGGCCCCGGCATTGTTGAGCGCCTCAAACGCCATGCCACCGCTCATGGCGCCATCGCCGATAATCGCCACGCTGCGCCGCGCCGAACCTTCGAGCCGGGCGGCAACCGCCATGCCAAGCGCCGCCGAAATGGAGGTGCTGGAATGCCCGGTGCCAAAGGTGTCGTAAGCGCTTTCATCGCGCTTGGGAAAGCCGGAAATTCCGTCGGCCATGCGCAAACGGCTCATCGCCTCGCGCCGCCCCGTCAGGATTTTGTGGGCATAGGTCTGATGACCGACATCCCAAACGAGCCGGTCATCAGGCGTATTGAAAACATAGTGCAGCGCGACCGTCAGCTCCACCGTACCAAGATTGGAAGACAGATGGCCGCCGGTCTTGCTTACCGACTCGATGAGAAAACGGCGCAACTCTGCGGCAAGCGCGGGCAACTGATCGCGTTCCAGCCGGCGCAGATCCTCCGGCGTATTGATACTGTTCAGCAGCTCCAACATTAGAATTTTCTGAGCACAATAAAATCTGTCAATTCGCGCAAACGGCGCGTCGGGCCGGGCAATGCCTCCAGCGTCTCAAGCGCCTCCCGATGCAGGCGCTGCGCCATTTCTTTCGCGCCTTCGATACCGAGCAGGCTGACATAAGTCGGCTTGTCATTATCGGCATCCTTGCCTGCCGTTTTTCCCAGCGTCGCCGTGTCGGCTTCGCAATCAAGCACGTCATCCACCACCTGAAACGCCAGCCCGATCTGTTTGCCGAAATGGTCGAGGCGTGCAAGCTGCGCATCCTCAAGCGCCACACCGCAATGCGCGCCCAGCAGAATCGCGGCACGAATCAGTGCGCCGGTTTTATGAATATGCATTAACTCCAGTTCGGGCAGGGTCAACGCCTTGCCCACACTCGCCAGATCGATGGCCTGGCCGCCAGCCATGCCGCGCGAGCCACTGGCTGCCGCCAGCAACCGGATCATTTCGAGCTGCTGCGTCGGCTGCGCTGAAGCTGGCTCTGCCAGAAGCTGAAACGCCAGCGTCTGCAAGGCGTCACCCACCAGCAGTGCGGTCGCCTCGTCATATTGCACATGACAAGTCGGCTTGCCACGCCGCAGGATATCATTGTCCATGCACGGCATGTCGTCATGCACCAGCGAATACACATGGATCATTTCGACGGCAGCCGCCACACGATCCAGCGCGGCCGCATCGCCACCTGCCAACTCGCCCGCAGCGTAAGCCAGCAAGGGACGTATTCGCTTGCCGCCGCCCAGCGCAACATAACGCATCGCGGCGTGCAGGCGTTGCGGAGTCGCAGATGAATCCGGCAAACAAGCTTCGAGCACGGTTTCAAAATGCGCCTGTCGGTCAGCAACCCAGGCCTGGAAATCCATCGGCATCACTCAGTTACCCGCGTCCGCTTCCGGCAAGAAATCTTTCAGTACGCCATCCTCAAGAACCCGCACCTGCTGCTGGGCAGCATCGAGTTTGGCGCGGCAAAAGGCCAGCAACTCCGCACCACGTTGATAGGCCGCCAGTGATTCTTCCAGCGACAACTTGCCCGACTCCATGCCGGAAACAATCTGTTCGATCTCGGCCATCGCTGTCTCGAATGCCATCGCTTTATCGGCTTTTCCCGCCATCCTTGCCCCCACCTGAGAAAGGCGGATATTCTACCCAAGCCCCGGCAAGTCCGGCAATTATTGTTGCCCGCCCCAACGAATTGGGGGAAAATTCGCGGCTCGTTCAGCATAGCCCTTCTGGGTACGGCCGTACCACGCTGAACGTGATCGTGTTTAATCATTTGCAAGGATGATGCGGGAATGTCCAACATTGACAACCTGAATCAGCTCGCACCGGCACAGGTGCAACCTCCCATGAGCTGGTACTTCGACCCCAGGATACTGGAACTCGAACAGCGCGTACTGTTTGATCAGGGGCCGCGCTATGTCGGCCACGAATTGCTGGTGCCCAATCTGGGCGACTATCACGTGCTCGATGGCGCTGCACAAATGCTGGTGCGCAATCCGGGCGGCGTCGAACTGCTCAGCAACATCTGCCGGCATCGCCAGGCCACCATGCTGCAGGGGCGCGGCAATGCGCAAAATATCGTCTGTCCGCTGCATCGCTGGACCTACAAAAATAGCGGCGAGCTGCTGGGTGCACCACATTTCCCGCACAATCCCTGCCTGCACCTCAACAAGAGCCCCCTGCAGAACTGGAACGGCATGCTGTTTGCCGGCCCGCGCGACATCGCCAGGGATCTCGGCAAAGTCGGCGTCATGCAGGATCTGGATTTTTCCGGCTATATGCTGGACCGCATTGAGGTCGACGAATACGCCTTCAACTGGAAGACCTTCATCGAGGTCTATCTGGAGGACTATCACGTCGTGCCCTTCCACCCCGGGCTCGGAAATTTCGTCGATTGCGACCAGCTGAACTGGGAATTCGGCGAGCAGTACAGCGTTCAAACCGTGGGCATCAACCACGCATTACGCAAGAGCGGCAGCCCGGTTTACGCGAAATGGCAGGAACAGGTTCTGCGCTATCACAACGGCCAGCTGCCCAAGTATGGCGCCATCTGGTTGACTTACTACCCCAACATCACGGTGGAATGGTATCCGGGCACGCTGGTCATCAGTACCATCATCCCGCGCGGCACAGAAGCGTGCACCAACATCGTGGAGTTTTATTACCTCGAAGACATCGTACTGTTCGAACGCGAGTACGTTGAAGCCGAGCAGAGAGCCTATCGCGAAACCGCCATTGAGGATGACGTGATCTGCCTGCGCATGCATCAGGGACGCAAATCGCTCTATCAGCGCGGCATTGAGGAGCATGGTCCGTATCAGTCGCCGACCGAAGATGGCATGCTGCATTTCCACGAATATCTGCGCCGCAACCTGACCCCGCACCTATAACGCCACAGGGTGATTCCCTCCAGGCTGTGGGCGCAGACATAACCTTCACATCGACACGGTGTGCTAAGCTTGCACCCGTCTTACCGCAACCGGAAATCGAGCCATGATCACCATTAGTCAAAACAAACATCTGGTCAACGCTGCCGTCATGGGCGAATTTACCCTCGCTGACTTCAAGACGTTCGAAGAACAGTCGCTGTACAAACTCAAATCACCGGGATCGCTGAATCTGCTCCTCGACCTGCGCGGCATGATCGACTACACCGTGGATGTCGCCTGGGAAGAAATCAAGTTTTTCAGCCGTGAACACAATCACGATTTCAGCAAGATCGCCGTAGTCACCAGTGACCAGTGGATTACCTGGCAAGCATGGCTGTCGCGCCTGTTTGTCGATGCCGATATTCAGGTCTTCTCCGATTACGACGAAGCCCAGGCCTGGGCCCTGAGTTAATTTTCGCGCTGCCAAACAAAAAACCCGCCTAAGCGGGTTTTTTGTTATCCGGAAGAACAAGCGAATTACTTCAGCTTGGTTTCCTTGTACATCACATGCTTGCGGGCCACCGGATCAAATTTTTTGATCTCGAGCTTTTCCGGCATGGTCTTCTTGTTCTTGGTGGTGGTATAAAAATGGCCGGTTCCGGCACTGGACTCCAGTTTGATCTTGTCGCGCATTTCTCTAACTCCTTAACTCAGACTTTCTCGCCGCGTGCACGCAGCTCGAACAGAACCGCGTCGATACCATTCTTGTCGATGGTACGCAGCGCCGCGTTGGAAACGCGCAGGCTCACCCAGCGGTTTTCGCTTTCAACCCAGAAACGGCGGTTCTGCAAATTCGGCAGGAAACGACGCTTGGTTTTGTTATTGGCATGGGAAACGTTGTTCCCGGACATCGGGCTTTTCCCCGTCACTTGACAGACTCGTGCCATGTTTCTACTCCAACCAGTTTTCAAAAGAGCGCGGATTCTACCGAAGGTCTCGGGAATATTCAACCCGAATTTCGCTTCCGCGCGATTAACAGTTATCCCAGCGCCTTGATGACGTCCTCGACCACTTTCTTGGCGTCGCCGAACAGCATGCGGTTGTTCTCCTTGTAGAACAGTGGATTATCCACGCCCGCATAGCCAGTGGCCATGCTGCGTTTCATCATGATGGAGGTCTTGGCCTTCCAGACTTCCAGCACCGGCATGCCGGCGATGGGGCTGGCCGGATCTTCCTGCGCCGCCGGGTTCACGATATCGTTGGCGCCGATCACGATGGCGACATCGGTGTTCGGGAAGTCTTCGTTGATCTCGTCCATCTCCATCACGATGTCGTAAGGCACCTTGGCTTCGGCCAGCAGCACGTTCATGTGACCGGGCATGCGTCCCGCGACCGGGTGGATGCCGAAACGGACCTCGATGCCTTTTTCACGCAGCCGCTGGGTGATCTCATAGACCGCATGCTGCGCCTGCGCCACGGCCATGCCGTAGCCTGGGACGATAATGACGCTCTTCGCCTCACGCAACAGCTCCGCCGTCTCAGCAGCCGTGATGGACACCACCTCGCCCGCAGGTTGCCCATCGCCGCCGGACTTGGCCGGCTTGCCGCCGCCCGTGCCGAAGCCGCCGGCGATGACGCTGATGAAGTTGCGGTTCATCGCGCGGCACATGATGTAGGAAAGGATCGCGCCGCTGGAGCCGACCAGCGCGCCGACCACGATGAGGAGGTCGTTGCTGAGCATGAAGCCGGTGGCTGCTGCCGCCCAGCCCGAGTACGAGTTAAGCATGGAGACGACGACCGGCATATCGGCGCCGCCGATGGCCATGACCATGTGGATGCCGAACAGCAGGCCGATGACGGTCATGACGATGAGCGGCATCATGCCGGCCTCGATGCTGTGCGCTTGCAGGAAGGCGTAGCCGAAGTAGATCACCACCAGCGCGGCGACGCCGTTGATGGCGTGGCGTGCGGGCAGCAGCACCGGCTTGCCGCCGATCTTGCCCGAGAGCTTGCCGAAGGCGATGATCGAGCCGGAGAAGGTAACCGCGCCGATGTAAATGCCGACGTAGATCTCCAGCTCGTGGATTGCCTTCTCGGCGCCCGCAAGCACGATCGAGGTATCGACGTAGCTGGCGAAGCCGACCAGACAGGCGGCAAGACCGACCAGGCTGTGCATCAGCGCGACCAGCTCGGGCATCTGCGTCATCTGCACCTTCCTGGCGGCAATCAAACCGACCGAACCGCCGACGACCATGGCGCCAACGATCCAGGGCAGGCCGGTGGCGAGCGTGACGCGCGGACCGAATACCGTGGCTAGGACGGCGATGGTCATGCCAATGATGCCGTAGAGGTTGCCGCGTCTTGCGGTTTCAGGGTTGGACAGGCCGCCCAGGCTCAGAATGAACAGGATGGTAGCGGCAATGTAGGAGACGGTAGCGAGGCTTGCGGACATGGCTTATTTCCTGAACATCGCCAGCATGCGGCGGGTGACGGCAAAGCCGCCGAACATGTTGACGGCGGTGAGCACCAGCGCGAACACGGCAAGACCGAGAATCAACCCGTCCGGCCGATGACCGGTGACGGCGTCAAGCAGCGAGGCCGGCGGCGCCACCTGAATCAGCGCGCCAATAGCGATAATGGAAGAGATCGCATTGGTCACACTCATCAGCGGCGTGTGCAGCGAAGGCGTGACGTTCCAGACCACCATGTAGCCGACGAAGCAGGCCAGCACGAACACGGTGAAGTGGCCGAGGAAAGCGGCCGGAGCCAAAGCACCGATCAGCCAGAACAGCACTGCGCCCACGCCGAACAGCATGGCGAGCGTACTGCCGGCCATCGGGGCACCCGCGCCATGGCCGTGGCCCTTGGCTGCGGGAGCGGCAGCCACCGGTTTCGGCGGCGGTGCGGCAGGCATTTTGAGTGGCGGCGCCGGCCAGGTGATGGCGCCATCCTTGATCACGGTCAGGCCGCGGATCGCGTCATCTTCCATGTTGACATTGATGAGGCCGTCCTTGGTCTTGCACAGCTCCTCGGTCAGGCGAAACAGATTGGTTGCATACAGCGTGGAAGACTGCCGCGCCAGGCGGCTGTTCAAGTCGGTGTAGCCGACAATGGTCACGCCGTGCTTCACCACCACCTGGCCCGCCTCGGTCAGTTCGCAATTGCCGCCGCGCTCCGCCGCCATATCGACGATGACGCTACCCGGCTTCATGCTCTGCACCATCTCCGCAGTAATCAGGCGCGGCGCGGGCTTGCCGGGGATCAGCGCGGTAGTGATGATGATGTCCACCTCCCGCGCCTGCTGCGCATACATCTCGCGCTGCGCCTGCTGGAAGCCTTCAGACATCACCCTGGCGTAACCGCCGCCGCCTGAACCCTCTTCTTCGTAATTGACCTTGACGAACTCGCCGCCCAGCGACTTGACCTGGTCAGCCACTTCGGCGCGGGTATCGTTGGCGCGCACGATGGCGCCCAAACCCGCAGCGGCACCGATGGCCGCGAGGCCGGCCACGCCGGCGCCGGCGATGAACACCTTGGCCGGCGGCACCTTGCCCGCAGCGGTGATCTGGCCGTTGAAAAAGCGACCGAACACATTGGCAGCCTCGATGACGGCGCGGTAGCCGGCCACGCCGGCCTGCGAGGTCAGCGCGTCCATCTTCTGCGCGCGGCTCAACATGCGCGGCAGGCAATCCATCGCCAGCACGGTCACTTTCTTCGCCGCCAGTTGCTGCATCAGATCGGGATTCTGCGCGGGCCAGACGAAGCCGATCAGGGCGCCGCCCTCGCGCATCAGTCCCACTTCGTCGCTCGTCGGAACAGCCACCTTGAACACGATGTCGGATGCCGCCCACAAGCCGGAGGCGCCTTCAATGATCTCGGCGCCAGCCGAACGGTAGGCCTCGTCGCCGATATTCGAGCCCACGCCCGCCCCGGACTCGACTGCGACCCTGAAGCCCAGCTTGACAAGTTTCTCTACGATCTCCGGCACCGTCGCAACCCGCTTCTCACCGGCGACGGTCTCACGGGGAATTCCTATCATTAGGGCCATGTATTTTTCTCTTGCTGTTGATTTTTCTGAAAATGCACTGCAGATGGATGCAACACCCATGCAGCCCGACATATCGGGCGCGATTATATACGACCTTCATTCCCCGCCGAACAGCATTGTTGGCCCGAACGCGTGCGGCAACGCTTCGCATCGCGGCCAAGGCAATGCGGGGCATTCGGTATAATGCCGCGCCATGCCCTCCATCCACCGACTCCCCGATCTCCTCATCAACCAGATCGCCGCTGGCGAGGTTATTGAACGTCCGGCCTCCGCGCTCAAGGAATTGCTGGAAAACAGCCTGGATGCCGGCGCCAGCGAAATCCATGTCCAGCTCGAAAACGGCGGCGTCAAACTGCTGCGCGTCCGCGACAATGGCAGCGGCATCGACAAACAGGATTTGCCGCGCGCCCTGATGCGTCACGCCACGAGCAAGATTGCCAGCCTCGAAGACTTGCAGCGTGTCGCCAGCATGGGATTTCGTGGCGAAGCCCTGGCCAGCATGGCCGCCGTATCCCAGCTGACGCTATCGAGTCGCAGCGGCAGCGAAACCCACGGTTGGAAGATCGCGGCCGTCGATGGCGTCATCAGCGAAGTCGCCCCGACGCCCCATCCGCCCGGCAGCAGCGTGGAACTGCGCGAGTTGTATTTCAACACCCCGGCGCGACGCAAGTTTCTCAAAACCGAGGCCACGGAATTTGCCTGGTGCGACGAAACCTTCAAGCGCATCGCACTATCGCGGCCCGAGGCCGCTTTTGTACTGCAACACAACGGCAAAACCCTCTGGCAGCTCCCATCGCAAACGCTGAGTGAACGGATTGCCGCAATCCTCGGCGCAGAATTTGGCGGTGCGGCAGTCACGGTTGAACGGCAGGCCGCCAATTTATCCTTGCGCGGCATGGCCGCCCTGCCGGCTTATTCCCGCAGCACGCGCGACGCGCAGTATTTTTTTGTCAACGGGCGTTTCATCCGCGACAAGGTCGCCAGTCACGCCCTGCGTCAGGCCTACCAGGACATCCTGCATCATCAGCGCCATCCGGCCTATGTGTTGTTTCTCGAGATGCCGCCGGAACAAGTGGACGTCAACGTTCATCCGGCCAAAAGCGAAGTGCGTTTTCGCGAGAGTCAGGGCATCCACCAGTTCCTGTTCCACTCTGTCCAGCAGGCGCTGAGCACGCCGATTCACGGCTCTCCTGAAAAACAAGCGATCAGTATCACTGCAACACCAGCGCATGCGCCGCAACAGAATTTCATTCCACTCGGCATTGCCGAACAGCGCTCCAGCTATGCCGTGTGGGAGGCACAAACGCGCTCTGCCGCAGAGCCCGCCGCACCGCTTCCCAGCCTTGCGACAGCGCATCTGGATCGCGGCGAGATTCCGCCGCTGGGTTTCGCACTGGCGCAACTCTCCGGCATTTACATCCTGGCCCAGAATGCGCACGGCCTGATCGTGGTGGACATGCATGCCGCGCACGAACGCATCGTCTATGAAAAGCTGAAAGCCGCGCTGGACACGGCCGGCATCCCCACTCAGCCGCTACTCGTGCCGGTCAGTTTTTATGCCGAAGCGGTGGACGTCGCCACCGCCGAAAGCGAGCGCGATAGCCTGTTGCGTCTCGGCTTCGATCTCGCGCCGCTGTCGCCCACCCAGCTCGTGTTGCGCACCCTGCCCGCCATGTTGCGCCAGGCCGAGGCCGAAACCCTGGTGCTGGAAATCTTGCGCGAGCTGCGCGAATACGGCGCCACGCGCGCACTGACCGAGCGCCGCAATGAATTGCTCGCCACGCTGGCCTGCCACACGGCGGTGCGCGCCAATCACACCCTCGGCGTTGCCGAAATGAATGCGCTGCTGCGCGAGATGGAGCGCACCGAACGCGCCGACCAGTGCAACCACGGTCGCCCGACCTGGTTCCCGCTCACGCTGGCGGACCTCGACAAAATGTTCATGCGCGGCCAATGACCACGCTACCGCCCGCCATATTCCTGATGGGCCCGACGGCCAGCGGCAAAACGGCGGTCGCGGTCGAATTGCTACAGCAGTTGCCGGTTGAACTCATCAGCGTGGATTCGGCGCTGGTGTATCGCGACATGGACATCGGCACAGCCAAGCCGGATGCCGTCACACTGGCGCGCGCGCCGCATCATCTGATCGACATCCGCAATCCGACCGAAGCCTATTCCGCCGCAGCCTTCCGCCACGATGCCCTGCGGCTGATGACCGACATCACGGCACGCGGAAAAATCCCGTTGCTGGTCGGCGGCACCATGCTCTACTTCAAGGCACTGCGCGAAGGCCTCAGTCCGCTGCCGCAGGCGGACGCCGAGATACGCGCGGCGCTCAGCGCCGAAATCGCCCGGCACGGCATAGAACACCTGCATCGCCAGTTGGCCGAAATCGATCCTGACACCGCCCGTCGCCTCGCACCCACCGACACCCAGCGCATTCATCGGGCGCTCGAAGTTTTCCGCATCAGCGGTCAGCCGATGTCGTCCCTGCTCACCCTGCATACCGATGCACCCCTGCCCTGGCAGCCGATTTCAATCGCCCTGCTTCCCGGCGACCGCGCCGCATTACACCAACGCATTGCCGGACGCTTTGAGCAAATGCTCGCCGCCGGCCTGGTCGATGAACTGCGCGGCCTGCGCGAAAAATACCCGCTGCACCCCGACCTGCCGGCGATGCGCTGCGTTGGCTACCGTCAGGCCTGGGAATTCCTCGAGGGAAAAATCAGCGAAGCAGAATTGCGCGAGAAAGGCATCGCCGCCACACGCCAGCTGGCCAAGCGTCAACTCACCTGGCTGCGCTCAACACCGGAGGTGTTCAACGTGGATTGTTTGCAGAAAAATCCGGAGACCCTGGTGCACGCGCAAATCGTCCGTGCGCTGAATGGCTGACTCAAGCCGCCACGGCCAGCGTGCCGATGCGCCCCTCGAACTCGCGCAGCGCCACCTCGCAATGCGGCAACTCGCGTCCGGACAACGAGGTCAAATAGTCGCGCAGCGCCACCAGCTCGTAACCCTGCTGCTCCCAACCGCTCAGCAGTTGTTCGAAAACCGGCATCCACTTGCCGCCTTCCAGCTCCGCATGCAGAGTGAATACATGGCCCATCGACGGCGCCTCTGCGGTCAGCGCCAGAATGTGCGCCGCGATGTTGTCCAGCGTGATGCCGTCGCGATTGATCAATTCATCCAGCGTCGGCAAGGTCGTGGGCAATTGCGGACAAGCGACGATTTCGCCCTGCCATGTGGGAATGCACGGGCCGCTGCCGCGCGTGTCCGAGCTGTAGTCAAACCCCAGACGCTGCATCATGCGCAGCGCGTGGCGGTTCATCTGCCAGCCGGCGGCGGCATGTGACCTGGGCGCCTCGCCGAAAATTTCGGTGTAGCGTTTGACCGCGCGCAGCAATTCCCGCGCGGTCCACGCCGCATCCTTGCAAGCGACATGATCCTGCCAGCGGATGTGGTCGTAGCAATGAATGCCGGTTTCAAAGCCGGCGTCGCGCACTGCACGCAGAATGTCGGCGCCCTTGCGCCCGATATCGGGTGCAGGCAGCAGGGTGCCATACAGCAAGGTTTTGATACCGTAGTGCTCGACCACCGACATGCGCGAGACCTTGCCGAGGTAGCCGGGGCGAAACACGCGCTTGATCGCGCGCCCCATGTGATCCGGGCCCAGGGTAAAGAAAAAGGTGGCGCCAGCACCGTGGCTTTTCAGCGTATCCATGAGACGTGGCACACCCTCACGCGTACCGCGCCAGGTGTCCACGTCAATTTTCAGTGCGAGATTTTTCTGGGGAAATGAAGGCGTCAATTCAGTTCGCCTCAACTAGCGAATGACGATCAGTCCATCAGCTTGCGCGCCTCGGCGACATCGCCCCGATACGCTTCGAAAATACCGCGCAGCGAATCCTCGAAAGTCACCTTGGGCGCCCAGTCCAGATCCGCCATGGTGTTGTTGATGCTCGGCACGCGATGCTGGGTGTCCTGATAGCCCTTGCCGTAATACTCGCTCGAGGTCGTTTCCAGCACTTTCACCTTGGACACGCTCTCGGCATATTCCGGATATTGTTTGGCCAGATCCAGCATGAGCGCCGCCAGATCGCGGATCGAGTAATTGTTTTTCGGATTGCCGATGTTGTAGATCTTGCCGTTGGCCACGCCGTCCTTGTTCTCGATGATTTTCATCAGTGCATCGATGCCGTCCGACACGTAGGTGAACGAACGCTTCTGGGCGCCGCCATCGACCAGCTTGATCGGCTCGCCGCGCACGATGTGACCGAGGAATTGCGTAATCACGCGCGAAGAGCCTTCCTTCGGCGTGTAGATGGAATCCAGCCCCGGCCCGATCCAGTTGAACGGACGGAACAGGGTGTACTGCAAACCTTCCTGCTGGCCATAGGCATGAATCACGCGATCCATCATTTGCTTGGAGCAGGAATAAATCCAGCGCGGCTTGTTGATCGGACCGAGAATCAGTTCGGAATTTTCCGGGTCGAATTCGGCATCCTTGCACATGCCGTACACCTCCGAAGTGGACGGGAAGATCACGCGTTTCTTGTATTTCACCGCCTGACGGATGATGGGCAGGTTGGCCTCGAAATCCAGCTCGAACACGCGCAGCGGCTCCTTCACATAGGTCGCCGGCGTCGCAATCGCCACCAGCGGCAGCACCACATCACACTTGCGCACGTGGTATTCGATCCATTCCTTGTTGATGGTGATGTCGCCTTCGAAAAAGTGGAAACGCGGATTGTCGAGCAGGTCGGCCACGCGCTCGGAATTCATGTCCATGCCATAAACTTCCCAGTCGGTCGTCGCGAGAATGCGATTGGACAGATGGTGGCCGATGAAACCGTTCACACCCAGAATCAGGATCTTCTTCATTGTTTTTCCTTAACGATTGAATTCAAATTTTTCATTGCCGTATTTTGCCGCAAAATCGGCCACCGACATTTCCACACCCGCCAGCTCGAAACGCACCACCCGCAACACCCCGCTGCCGCAAATCGCATAGGCCTTGCCGTCCTTCACATAAAACGAAGGCGGGAAATTCCCCGCAGCACTGCAGCGCGTCGGCAAGGTCTGCAAAATCCGCAGCGGCTGGCCGAACAGTCGAGTCGTCGCACCGGGGTACGGCGGCGCCACGGCACGCACCAGATTGTGAATCTGCACCGCGCTCTGCGACCAGTCGATGACGCCGTCTTCCGGCTTGCGCCCGCCAAAATATGCGCCCTTGGATAAATCCTGCGGAATCCGTGGCGCGGCGCCCGCCAGCAAGGCCGGCAGCACCGCATTCAGCGCCAGCTCGGCGGCCACCGTGACTTTCTGGAAGACCTCAAGCGCGGTATCGTCCGGCAGAATCGGCACTGCCTGTTGCGCCACAATATCCCCGTTATCCGGCTTCTCGGTCATGTAATGCAGCGTCGCTCCGGTTTCGGTTTCACCGTGGATGATCGCCCAGTTCACCGGCACCCGGCCGCGATATTTCGGCAGCAGCGAACCGTGCATGTTCAGCGCGCCGCGCGCCGGAATTTGCAACAGCGCCGGCTTGAGCATTTCGCGGTAATAAAACGAAAAGAAAAAATCCGGGCGCAGTGCGCGTATCTGTTCGACAACCTCCGGCGCATTCGGATTTTCCGGGGTAATCACCGGGATGCCGTGCAACTCCGCCAGCGCCTGCACACTATCAAACCAGATGTTTTCCTTCGGATTGTCGCGATGCGTGACCACCAGCGCGACCTCCACCCCATGCGCCAGTAACACCGACAAGCAGCGATAACCGACGTTGTGATAGGCGAAGACGACTGCCGAGGATCGAGGATTGAGAATTGAGGATTGAGAAGAATCCTGCGCGCCGGCAGGTGTATTGGCCACGATCATTTCTGCACCGCACCGTCTTTTAACTCAATCCTGGTTCCTCGATCCTCAATCCTGCTTTCCAGCACCGCTTCAACCAGATAGCGCGGCCGGTGCCGCACCTGCTGGTAAACGCGCCCGACATACTCGCCGAGCAAACCGATGCCGAACAGCGCCATGCCGATCAGGAAAAACATCAGCGCGAACAGCGTGAACAAACCTTCGGCTTCGGGCCCGATGATCAGACGGCGGATCGCTAGAAAGACAAAGAAAAAGGCGGACAGAACCGAAATCAGCATGCCGGTCATGGAAAACCATTGCAGCGGCACCAGCGAAAACCCAGTCATCAAATCGAAATTCAGACGGATCAGGCTGTATAGCGAATATTTGGATTCGCCCGCCGCGCGTTCCTCGTGCCCGACCACGACTTCGGCCGGGTTGCGCGCAAAGGTGTAAGCCAGCGCCGGGATGAAGGTGTTCACCTCCTTGCAGCTGTTGATCGCGTCGATGATGTGCCGATCGTAGGCGCGGAACATACAGCCCTGATCGGTCATCTTGATCCGTGTGATGCGCTCGCGCAGCCCGTTCATCGCGCGCGATGCCACGTGGCGCCACCAGCTGTCATTGCGCTGCCGCCGGATCGAGCCGATATAGTCGTGGCCTTCGTCCATTTTCGCCAGCAGGAGCGCCGTATCTTCCGGAGGGTTCTGCAAGTCGGCATCCAGCGTCACCACGCGCTGACCGCGACTGTGTTCGAAGCCGGCCATGATGGCCATGTGCTGCCCGAAATTGCCGCTGAACAGAATCACGCGGGTGACATCGGGACGCAACTGGAACTGCTGGCGCAGCAGCGCCGCCGAACAATCGCGGCTGCCATCGTTGACGAACAGAATTTCATAGCTGATGCCGAGGCCATCCAGCGCCGGATACAAACGCCGGAACAAGGCCTCCAGGCCATGCTCCTCGTTGTACACGGGAATTACGACGGAAAGTTGCGGTGCGCTCATAGGGTCGGCATTCTATCGCAGATCAGCCCAGCAGCTCACGCACGGCGCGCACCACGCGCTCGACGTCCGCTTCGCTCATGGCATAGAACATCGGCAGGCTGACAATCTGCCGGCCGACGCGTTCTGCAATCGGGAACATGCCCTCGTGGAAGCCGCGCTCGCGGTACAGCTTGAACAGATGAATGGGCGCGTAGTGATACCCAATGCCGATATCCTGCGCCTTCATCTGCGCCATGAAGTCGGCGCGCGACATCCGCGCCGGCAGTTCCAGCTGGAACAGATGCCAGTTGGTGTTGGTGAAATCCTGCGGCGGCAGTTTCGCCCCGCTTTGCGCCTCGAAATCCGCGCCGAAACATTCGAAATAGTGCCGCGCAAGCTGCCGCCGCCGCGCGGTAATCGCATCCAGCTGGGCAAACTGGCCAAGTCCGATAGCCGCCGCGATGTCCGTCATGTTGAATTTGCCGCCGAGCACGTCCACCTCGATGCCATCCCAGCCGCTGCGAGTCACGCCCTGCAGGCGATATTTTTCCGCCAGCTTCGCCTCGTCCTCATCGTTGAGCACCAGACAGCCGCCTTCGGACGTGGTGATGTTCTTGTTGGCCTGGAAGCTGAACGAAACGAAGTCGCCGAAAGACCCTATCGGCTTGCCCTGCCAGCTCGAACCGATCGCCTGCGCGGCGTCTTCGATCACGCGCAAACGATATTTGGCGGCAATCGCGTAGAGCCGGTCCATATCCACCGGCTTGCCCGCGAGATACACGGGAATGATGGCCTTGGTGCGCGAATTGATCGCGGCTTCCAGCTTATCGAGATCGATGTTCCGGGTGAGCGGGTCGATGTCGGCAAACACAGGCGTCGCGCCGACTTCGAGAATCACATTCGCCGTAGCCACCCAGGAAATCGGCGTGGTGATGACCTCATCGCCCGGGCCGATGCCGGCAATGCGCAGCGCAATTTCCATGGTGCAGGTGCCGGAGTTGAAGGTGCGCACCGGACGGCCGCCGAAATAATCCGACAGCACCTGCTCGAACTCGGCCACTTTGGGCCCGCTGGTAATCCAGCCCGAACGCAAGACATTGCCGACTTCGGCGATGGTCGCCTCGTCTATCGTGGGTTTGGAGAATGGCAGAAAAGACATCGCGATCACGCTCTCGAAATAATGATGACACCCAGAATGATCACGCCCATGCCGATCACCTTGGCAGGATTGAAGGCTTCGTTGAACAACCACCAGGCCGCCAGTGCATTCACGACGTAACCCAGCGACAGCAGCGGATAGGCGATGCTGACCTGCACCCGCGAAAGCGCCAGAATCCAGATCACCACGCCGAGCGCATAGCAGCCCATCGCGCCGAGAATGTGTGGCTCGGTAGCCAGCTTCCAGCCGATCGGCAGGATGTTCTCGCGGCTGAATTCAAAATAGCCGACCGCATTGGTGCCAGCCTTGATCAGGAGTTGCGCAGCGACGTTGAACAGCACGCCGACGACGATCAGGGTAAAGCTGACCAGGCTCATGGTTTTTTCACCACAACGTGTTGTGTGTCCTGAAAAATGATTTGCATGGGAATTCCCAGTTGTTGAACCTGCGGATAAGCGTAGCTGGGCATGATCGCCAGCGCACGCGGCTGCCCTTTCCAGGCCGAGGCAAATTCGGCCAGCGTGGAAATGTAACGCTGCGGTTCCTGCTGAATGCCGTAGGCCATTTCATCCTGATACTGCACCAGCGTAAACGTGTGTTTGAGATAAAACGCCAGCGTCTGCTCATAGGTCAGCACGGAGTAAAACGGGATTTCCGGCGTCACTTCAGTCTGAATCGCCAAGGCGATGTGTTTGGCCGAACGCTCGCGCGCGATGCTTTCGTAACCGGACAATCCGATCTGCGCCGTCAGCAGGCCCGCCAGCGAAATCGCCAGCACCCCGGGCAGTTTGTTGCCGCGCCAAAGCCAGCGCAAACCCAGGGTCAAACCGAACAGGGCGACGGCGGCGGTGACAAACAACCACGGTTGATAATGCGGATACAGCTCGGCCTGATTGGGCGTATCGGCAAGCTGGCCCATCAGTATGCCAATCGCGGCCAGCGCCACAGGCATCAACAGCGCCGGCAGCACCTGCCAGAACAGCGTGCGCGGCCGCATTGCCACGATGCGACCGGCCATCAGCAAGGCCAGCGCCGGAAACATCGGCAACAGATACGAGGGCAGCTTGGAGCCGGAAATGGAAAAAAACACATAGATGAAAACGGCCCAGATCAGCAGGAAACGTTCTGCATGAAACTGCCCGGCCGCGACACGGCTCAGACCGCGCCGCAGGCTGTCAAACAGCGTCACCGTCCAGGGCAAGGCGCCCACCAGCAGAATCGGGATGAAGTAATGCCAGGGCTGATAGCGCCCCAGATCCTTGGTGGTAAAGCGGGTGTAGTGTTCGTAAATGAAAAAGCGCTCGAAGAACTCCGGATTGGCCTGCATCACCAGATAAAACCACGGGGCCACGATGGCGAAAAACAACGCCAGACCGGGCAGCCAGTGCATGCGTTTCAGCACGCTGAAATCGCGCTGCACCACGCAATAGATGAACAGCGCCGCGCCCGGCAGCACGATGCCCATCAAACCCTTGCTCAGCACGGCCAGCGCGAGGCCTGCCCAGGCCACCAACATCCAGTTGCGGGAAGCCTTGACAACCTGCTGCGCATCCGGGCTACCGCGTTGCATGCTCGCTCGCTCCTTGCCTACCCCATCGGTATGTCTCGTCGCTCGTTCCGCGGCGCCTTGTATCCCGCGCTGCTCGCGACGGTTCTCAAGGTTTCCATAGCCTGCCTGGGCAAGTGCGAAACCGAGGATGCCCAGCGTGATAAAAAAGGTTACGCCCATGTCCAGCGTGTTGATATGCGCCATCAGCACGTAGAGCAAACTGCTGGATAAAATCAGCGCCGCATAATTGGCGGTCTCGCGACCGAACAACTTCAGCCCCGCAAGCCACACCAGCAAAATCCCGGCGAATCCGGTCAATGCCGTCCACAAGCGCGAAGTCCATTGCTGCTCGCCAAACAGCGTATAGGCCGTGGCCGTCGCCCAGTATTGCAGCGGCGGTTTCTCGAAATACTTGAGCTCGTTCAGGCGCGGCGTCACCCAGTCGCCGCTGACGACCATCTCGCGCGGGATTTCGGCATAGCGCCCTTCATCCGGCTTGATCAGCGTGCGGTATTCCAGATTGGCAAACCACACCAGAATCAGGACGCCCAGCGCAATCAGCCACGAGCGCCTACTCACCCCGCTTCTCCGCAACGACCAGCAGTGAACCGCCCGCCGGGAAGGTCATACCCAAAGCCAGCAAACCGCGTTCCAGCGCCATCACGCCGCCGAACAGCGCATTGACCAGGGGGTGAATTTTGAGGCCGGGGTCCATGCCGTCCTCGACTGGCGGCGCATTGCGCTGCAACACGCGCGACAACCACATCAGCGGCAACAGCAGGGCCACAAACGACGTCGCGTAGCGCACGTTGAATCCGGCGGCGCGCATTTTTGCCAGCAGTTCCGCGCGCGTATAGCGGCGCTTGTGATGCGCGTATTCATCCATCCGGCTCCACAACGACGGATGCTGCGGCACCGTAAATAGCACGCCCCCACCCGGTTTGCAGGCGGCATGAATTTGCGCCAGCGCCGCCGCATCGTCGTCGATGTGCTCGAGCACGTCGAAAGCGCCAATCAGATCAAATTCCGCGCGGAAGGGAATGGCCGTCGCATCCATCTGGAACAGCGTTGCGCTGGGCACGCGCTGCTGCGCAAAGCCCAGTCCTTCCGTGAAAATATCGCTGCCATACAAGGCCGCCTGCGGATAAACCGCGCGAATGTTGGCCAGCACAAAGCCGGTGCCACAACCGATTTCCAGCACGCTCCCCGCATTTGGAAAATAGCGCCGCAACAACTTTCCCAGCAAGGCGTTGCGCGCCACAAACCAGAAATTGCCCGCTTCGACTTTCGCGTAACGGCGAAACAGCTCGGGATCGAAGCCATTATTTTGCGCCGCCAGAGACGGCGCGAACGAGACAAATCCCTCCCGATTTTCAGGCGTAAATCCACAGGCCGAACAAGTCCAGTCCGCCGCCTCGAATTCATGCCCGCAATTCAAACAACGCTTCATTTTTATGCTTTCTTTATGGACGCATCGTCCTGCTGCCACTGGCTGCGAACATCGCGCGCCACCGCGAAAATCGCCTCCAGCCGGGCCGCGTCGCCCGCATTCAACGCGGCGCGCAACTCGTCCAGTTCGGCGCGGTAGCCATCCAGCTCGTGCAGCAGCGCCTCGCGGTTGGCCAGGCAAATATCCCGCCACATCTCCGGCGAACTGGCCGCGATGCGGGTGAAATCGCGGAACCCGCTGGCCGCAAAGGACAGGAGCAACTCGCGTTCGGCTTGCCCGGCAATATCGTGCACCAGCGCAAACGAAAGCAAATGCGGCAAGTGACTGACTGCCGCGAACACCCGGTCATGCTGTTCCGCCGACAGTTCGCTCACGGCCGCACCACACGTTTCCCAGGCACCCCTGACACGCGCAACCGCTACGCGGGAATTCTCCGGCAACGGCGTCAGCACGACTTTTTTGCCCTGATACAAATCCGCCTGCGCAGCAGCGGCACCGCTTTTTTCCGCACCCGCAATCGGATGTGCAGGCACGAAACGATCCAGCGCCGCCGGCAGACACTCACGCACTGCGGCAACCACATTCGCCTTGGTGCTGCCGGCATCGGTCAACAGCGTGTCAGCCCCCAGATGGGGCGCGATCCGGCGCAGGATGTCCGCCATTTGCCCGACGGGCGTGGCCAACAGAATCAGATCCGCATCGCGCACTTCGTCGGCTTCGGATTGGCCGATGCGGTCGAGTATCCCCAGTTGCTGCGCCTGCGCGAGCGTCGCCGCACTGCGCCCGAACCCCACCACCTCTCCCACCGCCTGCGCCTTGCGCAGAGCCAGGGCGAACGAGCCGCCGATCAGCCCTACGCCGAAGATGACAACTTTGCGGAAAGGCGCGTGCATGAATTCAGAGCGTGCGGCCGATGGCGTTGGCAATACTGCCCAACGTGCCCATCAACGCCTTCAATTCATCCGGCGTCAACGCCTGATCGGCGTCGCACCACGCCTCGCAGGGCGTCGGATGCATCTCCACCAGCAAACCGTCCGCGCCCGCTGCAATTGCGGCCTGCGACAACGCCGGCACCATCCAGGCTTTGCCACCGGCATGCGAGGGATCGACGATCACCGGCAGGTGAGTTTCCTTTTTCAGTACCGGAATCGCCGTCACGTCGAGCACGTTGCGGTAATAGGTTTCAAAGGTGCGGATGCCGCGCTCGCAGAAAATGATGTTGTGATTCCCCCCGGCGGCGATGTATTCCGCCGCCATCAGCCACTCGCTGATGGTCGCCGACATGCCGCGCTTGAGAATGACCGGCTTGTTGATCTTGCCGACTTCTTTCAGCAGATCGAAATTCTGCATGTTGCGCGTGCCAATTTGAATGACATCCACTTCGTATTCGAGGAAGGTGTCGAGCTGACGCGCATCCATCAATTCGGTCACGATAGGCAACTTATATTTCGACGCCGCGTTGCGAAAAATATCCAATCCTTCCTTGCCCTTGCCCTGGAAGGTGTACGGGCTGGTGCGCGGCTTGAACGCGCCGCCGCGCATCAGACGACAACCCGCCTCGTGCACGAACCTGGCTGACAGATCCATCTGCTCCTGGGTTTCGACCGAACACGGCCCGGCGATGATCTGGATCTGCTTGCCCCCGAGCGGAATGCCGCCGATGTCAACGACAGTATTTTCGCGATGGGATTCGCGCGACACGATCTTGTATTGCTTGGCGATATGCATCGCCGACTCCACGCCCGGCAGCGGCGTAAACATTTCCGGCGTGAGCTTGCGTTCGTCCCCGATCGCGCCGATCACGGTGCGCTCGATACCGCGCGAAATATTGGCTTGCAGCCCGGCCGCTTCCAGTTTCTTAACGACAGTGCCGAGTTGCTCGTCGGTCACGTCCCTGCCCATTACGATAATCATGCTTGTTCCCCTTGCGCCTGCTTCAATGCAGACAAAAATTTCTCGTTTTCAATTTCCAGCCCGATGCTGACACGCAGCCAGTCCGGCATCTCATAGTTGGCAATCGGGCGTACGATGACGCCCAGTTCCAGCAAGCGCTGATAGATCCGCATCGCGTTGGGAATGCGGAAACTGATGAAGTTGCCGTAAGACGGAATGTACTCCAAGCCCAGCGCCTTCAACCCGGTTTCAATCTGTTGCATGCCGCGCCGGTTCAGCTCGAAGGTCTGGCGGACAAAATCCGTATCCTGCAGCGCCGCGACGGCTGCCGCCTGCGCCATGCTGTTTACATTGAACGGCTGGCGTACGCGATTCAGCATATCTGCTACATGAGGATGCGTGAGCGCATAACCCACGCGCAAGCTCGCCAGCCCGTAGGCTTTGGAAAAGGTGCGCGACACGATCAGATTGGGAAATTCCGCCAGCCAGCTCACGCTGTCGTAACGGCAATCCTCGGGCAGATATTCGTTGTAGGCCTCGTCCAGCACCACCAGAATGTCGCCCGGCAGCGCGGCCAAAAACTGGTACAGCGCCTCGCCGCTCAGGAAAGTTCCGGTCGGATTGTTGGGATTGGCCACAAATATCATCTTCGCCTGCTGCGCCACGGCGGCGGCGCGCATCGCTTCCAGATCGTGACCAAACTTTTGCGCCGGCACGACAATTCCCTGCGCACCAACCGCCTGCGTGGCCAGTGCATACACGGCAAACGCGTGGGCGGAATACACCGCCTTGTCACCCGCAGCGAGAAAGGCCCGCGCAGACAGCTCCAGCAAATCATTGGAGCCGTTGCCCAGCACGATGTGCGGATGCGTCACGGCATAGCGTTGCGCAATCGCATCCTTCAGGGCAAAGCCATTGCCATCCGGATACAAACCGATTTCGCCCAGCGCGGCGCGCGCGGCCTCAATCGCCTGCGGACTCGCGCCCAGCGGATTTTCATTGGAGGCCAGCTTGACAATACCGCTGACGCCCAGCTCGCGTTCGAGCTCGGAAATCGGCTTGCCCGGCTGATACGGGGCAATGGCGCGGATGTATTCCGGCGCCAGACGGGAATAATCGATACTCATCCGGGTTTACGCAAAAGGAAATAAAGTTCACCCGGCCACCCCGGGAACATGCCGCCGAACCACAGGTTAAAACGCAACCACCACTTGCAGTTCTCCAGGAAGAAGCCCTTTTTACGCATGAGGAATGCGCCGCTCAGAAATTCGACTTCAAGCCCGCTGGCCGCCGCCATCTCACGCACCCGCTGCGGGGAAAACACACTGACGTGACCATACTTGCGCGCGGTCGGACGAATCTTGTCTTCGCGCCCCTGGGCAAAAGCGGCCGGTGTGGACGGGAACCCGCCAATCAGAATGCCGCCAGGCTTAAGGTTGGTCACCAGTTTCCTGACCAGCGTTTCGGGATCAAACAGATGCTCCAGGACATGCAGCAAAATCATCGCATCATACTGGCGCTCCGCATCCAGCCGGAATTCGGCAGTTTCCAGATCCACCTCGTAGAAATGCTTGTAACCCGCGCGCTCCAGCGCCTCGCGCTTGATGATCGCATCCACGGCATCCCAGTTGGCCAGGGCTACGCGCTCGCCACCGTGCTGTGCGGCGGCCTCCATGAAGGACAGCATTTGTCCGGTGTCCACTCCAATTTCGCACACGTCCAGCGCGCCCTTGCGCCCGGCCTCCTCGCGCAACAGGTGATACATGAACCAGTAGCGCGCCAGTCGGAGCGGATAATGGATGCGCTTGAGATCGGCGGGAATGCCATAGCTCTCATCCTTGATGATGGGGTTGTCTTTGAGGAACTCAACGTCCCAATGAAGTTGCGGTAATGCCATGGTTAACTCCGGAAAATCACTTATGCGGCGACTGGGTATGACCCAAGAATCTTGATGAAGGCGGCCGTTTGTTTCAGCTCGGCAAGTGCGGCAGCCACGGCAGGCTCCGACTGATGCCCCTCAATGTCCATATAAAACACGTACTCCCACAGGCCCGAGCGCGCCGGGCGCGATTCCAGCCGGGTCATCGACACGCCGTGTGCAGCCAGCGGCGCCAGTAAATCATGAACCGCGCCGGGCCGATTCGCGGCGGAGAGCACCAGCGAAGTCTTGTCCTGGCCGCTGGGCGCGACCGCCTGTTTGCCCAGCACGAGGAAACGCGTGGTATTGCGCGCGTCGTCCTCGATGTTCTGTGCGAGCACCCTGAGCTTGAAGGATTCCGCCGCAGACATCCCGGCCACCGCAGCGGCGAAGGATTCTTCGGCCGCCAGCCGCGCGGCATCGGCATTGCTGGAAGCAGTCACGCGTTCCGCATGGGGCAAATGCGTATTCAGCCAGCCCTGGCATTGCCCGAAGGATTGCGGATGCGAATAGACTTTTTTGATCAGCGACAAATCGGATTCGGCGGACAACAGGCATTGATGCACCTGCAACATCACCTCGCCGCAAATCTGCAGGGACGTGTTCAGCAACAAATCCAGCGTGCGCCCCACGGCGCCTTCAGTCGAATTTTCCACCGGCGCCACGCCATACTGCACCGCGCCACTCTCAACCACATGAAACACCTCGTCGATGGAGGCGCACGGCGTTCCGCAGACCGCATGGCCAAAGCGTTTGAGGCAGGCCTGTTCGCTGAAGGTGCCTTGCGGCCCGAGATACGCCACCATGAGCGGCGCCTCGAGCGCACGGCAATGTGACATCACCTCGGTGAACAAGCACGCAATCGCCTCGTTGCCGAGCGGGCCGCCGTTGGCCGCTTGCAGGCGGCGCAAAATCTGCGCTTCGCGCTCCGGCCGCAGCACCGTACCGTCTTCCTTGAGATGCCCGATTTTCTGCGCCAGCGCAGCGCGGCGGTTAAACACGCTCAACAGCTCGTCGTCCAGCCGGTCGATCTGCTCGCGCAGTTGTTGGAGATTTTCGCTCATGATTCGACTGGCGCAGGCAGGTTGCGCACCATCAGCACCCCGGGAATGGCCGCGATGGTGGAGAGCAACGCCTTGCTCAGCGGCGTATCGGTATCCACCAGGGTATAGGCCATCTCGCCGCGCGATTTGTTGCTCATGTTGTGAATGTTGATGCCCGCTGCCGCCAGCGTGCTGGAAATCTGCCCCAGCATGTTGGGCACGTTGGCATTGGCGATACCGATACGGAACGCGGATTCGCGCGGCATGGCCACGTTCGGAAAATTGACGGAATTGCTGATGTTGCCGTGCTCCAGATAATCGCGCAGCTGCTCGGCTACCATCACCGCGCAGTTTTCCTCGGCCTCGGCCGTGGAAGCGCCCAGATGCGGCAGGGCGATAACCCGCTCGTTTCCCTGAAATCGGGCAGAGGGAAAATCGCAGACGTAGTAGCGCAAGTGTTTGGCATTCAATCCCGCCAGCACGGCTTCCTCGCTCACGATGCCGTCACGCGCAAAATTCAGCAGCACACTGCCTGCCTTCATGCCGGCCACCCGCTTTTCATCGATCAGGTTGCGCGTCGCATCCAGCAACGGCACATGCAGCGAAACAAAATCGCTGTGCTTGAGCAGATCCTCGATGCTCTGCGCCTTGCGCACCTGCGAGGGCAAACTCCAGGCGGCGTCCACCGTGATTTCCGGATCGTAGCCGATCACTTTCATGCCGAGCCCGATGGCGGCGTCCGCCACCAGCCGGCCGATCGCGCCCAGACCGACAATTCCCAGCGTACGCCCGCGCAGCTCGGTGCCGGCAAAATGCTTTTTGCCTTCCTCCACCTGATGGTGCAGATCATCGCCCTCACCGGCCAATCCGGCGACAAAGGTCAGCGCCGGAATGATATTGCGCGAGGCCAGCAGCATGCCGCTCAGCACCAGCTCCTTCACCGCGTTGGCGTTCGCCCCGGGCGCATTGAACACCGGCACGCCACGTGTGCTCATGGCTTTCACCGGCACGTTGTTGGTCCCGGCGCCAGCGCGCGCAATCGCCAGCACGCTGGCGGGAATTTCCATGTCATGCATGTTGTGCGAACGCACCATGATGGCATCCGGCGCGGCGATGTCCGTGCCCGTCACATAGCTTGCCCCCGGCAAACGCTTGAGTCCCACCGGGGAAACCTTGTTAAGTGTGAGAATCTGATAAGTCATGTGCGGACTCCCTGCTGATCAAGCCTTGCTGCGGGCAAACTCGTTCATGAAACCGACCAGCGCCTGCACGCCTTCCAGCGGCATCGCATTGTAGATCGAGGCGCGCATGCCGCCGACCGAGCGATGCCCCTTCAACTGCAACAGTCCGCGGGCATCCGCCTGCTTGAGGAACTCGCCGTCCAGCGCCGCATCCTTGAGGGTGAACGGCACGTTCATGCGCGAGCGGTCCGCCGGATTGACCGGGCAATTGTAGAAACCGTTGCTGGCGTCGATCGCGCCGTAAAGCAGATTGGCCTTGGCGACATTCGCCTGTTCCATCGCGGCAATGCCACCATTGGATTTCAGCCACTGGAACACCAGCCCGGCCATGTAGATGGCAAAGGTCGGCGGCGTGTTGTACATCGAATCGTTTTCGGCATGCGTCTTGTAATCCAGCATGGTCGGCGTGCCGGCCGCCACCTGACCGATGAGGTCATCGCGCACAATCACCAGCGTCAGACCGGCCGGGCCGATGTTTTTCTGCGCACCGGCGTAGATCAGCCCGAACTTCGACACATCGATCGGACGCGACAGGATGTTGGACGACATGTCCGCCACCAGGGGCACGTCACCGGTCTCGGGAATCCAGCCGAATTCCACGCCACCGATGGTCTCGTTCGGCGTGTAATGCAGGTAAGCCGCATTCGGGTCGCGCTGCCAGGTTTCGAACGCCGGCACGTAGCTGCAATTCTTGTCCTTGTTGTCGATCACGACATTCACGCTGCCGAATTTCTTCGCCTCACCGATGGCCTTTTTCGACCACTCGCCGGTGTACACATAATCCGCCGAAGTTTTGCCGCGCAGCAGATTGAGCGGAATCATCGAGAATTGCAGATGCGCACCGCCCTGCAGGAACAGCACTTTGTAATTCGCCGGAATCGCCAGCAGCTCGCGCAGATCGGCTTCCGCCTGGGCATGAATTCCCATGTATTCCTTGCCGCGATGCGACATTTCCATGACCGACATGCCGCTGCCATGCCAGTCGGCCAGTTCAGATTGGGCTTGTTGCAACACGGCCTTGGGCAAAACCGCCGGGCCGGCGCTGAAATTGTAAATCGTCATTCCTGATTCTCCTGATAGCAGTTTGAATTATTCGGCTTCATCATCCGGTTCGACAATGCGGCTCAGGCCGGCGAGTTTTTCATCCTTGTCGAGATTTATCAGCGTCACCCCCTGCGTCGAGCGACTCATTTCGCGGATTTCCTTGACGCGGGTGCGAATCAGCACACCGTTGGTGCCGATCAGCATGATCTCATCGTCCTTGTCCACCAGCGTGGCGGCCACCACCTTGCCGTTGCGCGCCGAGGTCTGGATCGCGATCATGCCTTGCGTGCCACGGCCGTGACGGGTGTATTCGGTGATCGACGTGCGTTTGCCATAGCCATTTTCAGTGGCCGTCAGCACACTCTGCGACTCGTTTTCAGCAACCAGCAGCGCAATCACCTTGCCGCCCTTGGTCAGCTTCATGCCGCGCACACCGCGCGTCACCCGGCCCATGGAACGCACATCATTCTCGTCGAAACGCACAGCCTTGCCGCCGTCGGAGAACAACATCACGTCATGCTTGCCATCGGTCAGCGCCACACCGATCAGGAAATCGCCCTCGTCGAGATTGATCGCGATGATGCCGGCCTTGCGCGGGTTGCCAAAGTCGGACAACGGGGTTTTCTTCACCGTGCCTTCGCTGGTGGCGAAGAAAATAAACCGATTTTCGGAAAACTCCTGCACCGGCAGAATCGCATTGATCTGCTCGCCAGCTTCCAGCGGCAGCAGGTTCACGATAGGCTTGCCGCGCGAGATGCGCGTGCCCTGCGGCACTTCATAAACCTTGAGCCAGTACACCCGGCCACGATTCGAGAAGCACAGGATGTAGTCGTGCGTGTTGGCGATGAACAGATTGTCGACGAAATCATCTTCCTTGGTCGATGCCGCCTGCTTGCCACGGCCGCCGCGCTTCTGCGCACGATATTCATCGAGTTTCTGCGCCTTCATGTAACCGCCATGCGACAAGGTTACGACGACATCCTCCGGCGCAATCAGGTCTTCCATGCTGAAGTCCTGGGTGTGCGTGATGATTTCGCTGCGGCGCTTGTCGCCGAACTGGGCCTTGGTCGCGGCGAGCTCTTCGGCGATGATGTCAGTCACGCGTTCCGGCTTGGAAAGAATATCGAGCAGGTCGGCAATCCGATCCATGATCTCGCGGTATTCGCCCACGATCTTGTCCTGCTCCAGACCGGTCAAACGCTGCAAACGCAGCTCCAGAATGGCCTGCGCCTGAGCGTCGGAAAGGAAATAGCCCTTGCCCTTGAGCAGTCCGAATTCTGGCGCCAGACCTTCGGGCCGCGATGACTCGCTCACCCGCGACAGCATGTCTTCCACCAGCGACGAGCGCCAGCCGCGCACCATCAGTTCGCGCTTGGCATCGGCCGGTGCCGGCGCCGCCTTGATCAGCGCGATGATCTCGTCCACGTTGGACAAGGCCACGGCGAGGCCTTCCAGGATATGACCACGGTCGCGCGCCTTGCGCAGTTCAAAAATCGTGCGGCGGGTCACGACCTCGCGACGGTGGCGCAGGAAGGCTTCGATCACATCCTTCAGATTGCACAGCTTGGGCTGGCCGTCCACGATGGCAACCATGTTGATGCCGAAGCTATCCTGCATCTGGGTCGCTTTGTAGAGCTTGTTCAGGATGACATCGGCATTTTCGCCGCGCTTCAGCTCGATCACCGCGCGCATGCCGGACTTGTCCGACTCGTCGCGAATTTCGGAAATACCCTCCAGCGTTTTTTCGCGCACCAGTTCGCCGATCTTCATCAGCAGGTTGGCCTTGTTCACCTGATACGGCAGCTCGTCGATGATGATGGCCTGGCGCTCGCCCTTGCCGATGTCCTCGAAGTGGGTGCGGGCGCGCATGACCACCCGGCCGCGGCCGGTGCGATAGCCTTCCTTGACGCCGGCAAGCCCGTAGATGTAGCCCGCCGTGGGGAAATCCGGCGCCGGTACGTATTCCAGCAACTGCTCGATATCCATGCCCGGATTTTTCAGCAGCGCCTGGCAGGCGTCGATCACCTCACCCAGATTGTGCGGCGGAATGTTGGTCGCCATGCCCACGGCGATGCCGGATGAACCATTCACCAGCAGATTCGGGATGCGCGTCGGGAATACCAGCGGCTCCTGCTCGGAACCGTCGTAGTTCGGCCCGAAGTCCACGGTTTCCTTATCCAGGTCGGCGAGCAGTTCGTGGGCGATTTTCGCCATGCGGATTTCGGTATAACGCATCGCCGCCGCGTTGTCGCCATCGACCGAGCCGAAGTTTCCCTGACCGTCGACCAGCGTGTAGCGCAGCGAAAAATCCTGCGCCATGCGGACGATGGTGTCGTACACCGCCGTGTCACCGTGCGGGTGATATTTACCGATCACGTCACCGACGATACGCGCCGATTTTTTGTAGGCCCGGTTCCAGTCGTTGTTGAGCTCGCTCATCGCAAACAGCACACGACGATGCACCGGCTTCAGACCGTCGCGCACATCCGGCAGGGCGCGGCCGACAATGACGCTCATCGCATAGTCCAGATAGGACTTGCGCATTTCCTCTTCAAGACTGACGGGCAGGGTTTCTTTGGCGAATTGTTGTTCCATGGGCGGTCTGATTTATTGAGCCAATTCCGGCATTAAAACGAAGGGCGCATTCTAGCACAGCCCCCTGCCCGCCTTACACCCCGCCGGAGCCGGCCGGATTTGGCCAAATTCGCGGGTTTTTGTTAAAGTGCGACACCTCAAGAAAAGGCACTGCCATGACCAACGCCGACCCGATCGAACTGGAAAAATTCTCGCAACTGGCCCACAAATGGTGGGATCCGAACAGCGAATTCAAACCCCTGCATGACATCAACCCCCTGCGGCTGGGCTACATCAACCGGCTGGCCGGACTGGCCGGCAAGGATATTCTGGATGTGGGTTGCGGCGGCGGCATTCTGGCGGAAGGCATGGCGGCACTGCAGGCCAACGTCACCGGCATCGACCTGGCCGACAAGTCCCTGCAGGTCGCCAAGCTGCACCTGCTGGAAAGCGGCCGCCAGGTCAACTATCGCAAGATAGCCGTGGAAGCGCTGGCCGAGGAACAGCCCGGCCAATTCGACGTGGTCACCTGCCTGGAAATGCTGGAACACGTGCCCGACCCGCAGAGCATCATCGACGCCTGCGCCAAGCTGGCCAAACCCGGCGGCTGGCTGTTCTTTTCGACGCTGAACCGCAATCCAAAGTCCTATCTGCTGGCCATTCTGGGCGCTGAATACCTGCTTAAAATGCTGCCCGCCGGCACGCATGACTATGCCAAATTCATCCGCCCGGCCGAACTGGCGCAATTTTGCCGCAATGCCGGTCTCGATCTGAGCGACATCACCGGCATGAGCTACAACCCGCTGAGCAAGACCTACGCGCTAGGCCAGGACACCGGCGTCAACTACCTCGTCGCCTGCCGCAAAGCATCGGCCTGAAGCCGCATGACCCGGGCCGTTTTTTTCGACCTTGACGGCACGTTTGCCGACACCGCGCCCGACCTGACAGCGGCGCTGAATCACGCGCGCGCCACGCGCGGACTGCCGCCATTACCGCTCGAAATCGCCCGCCCGCAAGCCTCGCATGGCTCGCGCGGCCTTCTGAAAATCGGCTTCGGCATCGAACCGGATGCGCCGGACTACGACGCTCTGCGCGACATCTTCCTGGCCCACTACGCCGCCAACATCTGCGTCCATACCCGGCTGTTTGCCGGCATGACCGAGCTGCTGGCAAAACTCCGGCAACACGATATCGCCTGGGGCATCGTCACCAACAAACCGCACCGCTACACCCTGCCGCTGATGCAAGCACTGGGCCTGGCCGACGATGCCGCCTGCCTGATCAGCGGTGACACCTGCGAACGCGCCAAACCGCATCCCGACCCGCTGCTGAAAGCCTGCGAACTCGCCGGCGTTGCGCCACACGAATGCCTCTACCTCGGCGACGACCGGCGCGACATGCAAGCCGCCAATGCCGCCGGCATGCCCGGCATCATCGCCAGCTACGGCTACGTCAGCGACGATGTCTCCGAATCCAACTGGAACGCCCAGGGCAGCATCGCCCACCCGGTGGAACTTTTGCGCTACATCGCCCTCTGATTGCGCGTGCTACAATCCGCACCGCTCGCAACAGTCAAGTGCAGAAATGCTTTCAGGCCGTAGCGAGCAAGCCAAGATGCGAGGAGCCGCACAGCGAGAGCCAAGGCATATCTGATGGATAGACGAGGATCGAGCGAGCACGCGACAAAGCAGATTGGTTGCACAGTAGGCATCAAAGCATTTCGAACCGGGGGCGACCTGGCTTCGACGTGGGTTGCAAAGCAGCGTAGGGCATACCGAGGACCCGCCACCTCGTTAATCAGCTGGAAAAAACTAGTCGCAAACGACGAAACTTACGCACTGGCCGCTTAAGGCCTGCCCTCACACCCCGCTGTCCGTAGTGGGGCTCGAAGTCGCAAGACGGAGATGAGTGAGGTCATTACACGGAATCGCTACGCGCAGGGCTACTTTGCGCGGGGTTAAATCCAAGGTGGCTCGTCCGTCTGCAGCCTGTCGGTTGGCGTCAGCCGGATCAAATCAAACAACCAGACTAAGTATGTAGAACTATCTGTAGAGGGCTTGCGGACGCGGGTTCAATTCCCGCCGCCTCCACCAATAATAAGGACTCAGACACTCTCTGAGTCCTTTTTCTTTTCCCAAAATCACGCACGCGGCGGCTTTGTTTTCAATGGGTTGCGGACTTCGCACCTGACCACTGCCCTCAAGATCGGTGGCTATTTCCTCTCTCCGCGCCGATATTCTCTGCCTACTCCCCACCCATGTCGAAACCGAAGTCCGCAAAGGCACAAAATTTCATCCTTTATTTTCATCGAATTACGCGCGGACTCGGATGAACGGTTTGATTAGTGCATTGGATAGGAATCCTCAAATATCTTTTAGCTGAGAGCGTTATCCGTCTGATATGTTCGTGAAGTGAATCAGTCCAGTCTAGCCATCCGATTGATCAAATGCGGCCTGTCCAGTTTATTAACCAAGTCCATCACTGATGGCCCCTTGCTAGGCATCAAGTTCGGATTTGCGCCACTTCGTACTAATAGATCAATCATTTCCTCTGCATTACGGAGTTGTTTCCTGCATAGCGATTCAGCAAACAGAGCAGCAATCGCTAATTTCAACGCTGAATTATCATCATCATCGAATTGATTTACATCCACTCAAAAAATGATTTCTTTATCAACCCAAAAATCAAACTAACCAGCATATTTCATGAGATTAGGCAGCTACTTTCCGTTGCTCCAATATCGCCAAATCTCTGTCCAGTAGAAGGATGTACATCAAAAACCGACTGAATAGAGAAAATTATTGTATCTATCCCGCTTTTTTCTAGGGCTTGTTTCTGCTTTTCATTCCGGAAGCACAGCATTTGAGTTGCGCTAATCTGCCCCGCGTTTTCCAGGGCAAACATATCTGCTCTGGTTTCGTCTGAGCGAAATGCTTGATTGGCGAGCATGGTTCCTGCTAACCAAAGGGCGCTCACCACTAATATAACCGCCCCTCTTATTCGCCTTGTGTGCTTCTTGTTCGCTGCCACCACCACCATCAGATATGTAGCCAACATAGTAGTTGGCAATACTCCCTGTGAGTTGCTGCACAGTAAGACACTCAATATCGCAAGCGTTAGAGTCACTCCAATAGTAAACCTACACCCTTTTACCCGGATGCAATAAAAAAGGATTGCCGGCAACGCCAATAACCCAGAAAGCATAATCCAGCGCGGGTTGGTCTGCATTTGAACGATGTGCCCATACTCATGGGCGATTATTCCTTTGATGGCGACCTTTCTTTCTGGCATTGCTTCAACGAGTGTTTTTGTAATTGAAATTTGACATGCGATCCTATCCTTGCTGCATTCAGTTGCTGCCAGTCCAGAATAATTCTTCACCACAATGTTTACGGGTTGAACGCCTGCTTGTTTCGCAACTTCCATCGAAAGATTCTGAATGCTTGGATCTGCCAGGATTGTAGCTTCCTGCGTATATTGCAAATACTGCAGCATTCCCAGTTCCATCAATGCCATTGTGCTCAAAGCAAGTAGGAGGCTGATCACGCTGGCGGAGAAGAAGCTTCCATTATCGCTGTCAATTCGAAATCCGCTCATATTCAGTATCCTCAACTTTTGCCAGATTCTATTTGCTTTTTGCAGTACAGCATTGTCTCAATTATCTCCATAACAGACAGGATCAGCAGGATGTCTCAACGTCCTTGGCCGAAAAAATCGCCCTTCGGGTCTAAGGCCGGGGCCAAATTTTAGGACGGTCCGTTTTTCGACCGAGGCCTCGCTTGTATAACGAATGGAGACGTACTGCGAGCCCCGATCAAGCTGGTGAATCAGGCCGCCAAACTTCGGTTACCTGCAATGGCGTGGATGCTAATGCTGAGCAGGTCCGCCGTGGCATGGCTTGGGTATCTTCGCCAGCAACATCACGAACCCTCGCCCTAGCATCTTCCAGCGTGACCGAGATGAAGTCCCCAGCCATGAACTTGGCGAGATTGGCCTGATCTGGCTTGGAAACAATCAGCGACCAATGCTCCTTCATCAGCCGCGCCTTGAGTAGCATCTCGACTGCCGCACAGAAGTGGGTGACCGAGTACTTGGGAGCCTTGTCGAACTCCGCGATGCCACGCTCCAAGAAGTCGAAGGCATTGCGGGTCAACGAGTCGAAGATGTCGTGCTGATCCATCAGACACGCTCCGCTTTCGCCAGCAATTGATCGAGGTCGAGGTTGATGCTGGTCACAGCCCAATCCGGCTCCTGCGTGAACGGCTTGGTGACGTAAAACGGCCCCTCGTGTTGCTCTCCGTCCACGAGGACGATGGCGAGGATGAATTTGTCCTGCTGATTCAGCCCGTAGAGGATTTCGTTGCGAGTCACAGTAATCGTGCTTTGTCCCTTGGCTCGGCCTTTGACCTCGATGTGGCGCGAGGCCGGCAACTTGCCGTCGACAGCCTTCGGCAGACTGGTCACGTCCCAGCCGCACTTCTGTGCCGAGACATCGATAACCTCATGGCCGAGATCGCGCTCGGCATCCATGACAGCCCTCATGCCGGCCTCACCTTGCATCCCATCCCGCCCACCCAACCGGCGTTACTCAAAATTGCACTTCATCCTTGAATCCGCCGTCTTCCTTTCCATTTGTGACCGTCATTTTATGTCACCGTTGGAAGCCGTTTTTTCGGGGGAAGGTCAATCCATGAAAACTCAAAATGCCGGAGCTAGCTCATAACTGCTTTCCCAAACCAAATCCCAATCCATTTTATTCACTGTTACCCCATCGGTAAAAAATCGCACCAGACCTTCCACACCAAAATCAGCAATCAACTTGGAAACCAACATATTTTCAGTTTTGATTCCTAACTTCTTGGCCATTCCTGTCAGCGCCGCCGCATAGACCTGAGACTCAGACCACCCCTCAAACCGATAGAGTTTCTCGATTTGTCTTCGCATTTGAGTGGGGAGTACCGGCAGTAGGTCTCTCTTGAAATCATCAAACCATCGATCTCCGACACTCAATACGCTGGCCACTAATCTACTGTAATCAGGAGATGGGGGGGACTTGCGAATACGAGGATCCATAAGTCCTGTCAACTTCTCTTTGGTTGACGCTTTTAATCCCCGAGATGGAACTGAATCGTTAACTTGCTTTCGCAAGAACGACTGTATGTCTAGCGCATCCATCGATGAATAAAAACGTAGCTGCGAGCGTCTTCCACTGCGGAATCCGCCAGGCATATCTAATTCAGAATAATCAATTCCAGATACATCCGCACGCACACTTCCTGTTCCGCCCCAGCCGGCAGCGAGCATTTGATTGACCTTCGCTAATTCAGGCAAGTCTTCCGCTATGCGATCTTCATCGCGCAACTCGAGAACCAGATAATTTGTCTGTTTTGTTACTAACTGATAATTCAGCGCGAGTTTTTCAGCGAGTTCGGGATGTTCTGCTTCAACTCCCTTGATTCGGCTTGAGGCCGCCATTCTTTGAAGGGACTCACCTACAGATTCCTTACTTATCAGACTGATCTTCTGCGTCATCATTTCGCCATCAGCCATTTCTAGCACAAGACTTGCGTTACCTTCTGGTGGCACGGCAAAGGACGCAAATACATGTTTTGTATCTCCACTAAATACTATTCCCATATCACTTGGTGATTTCCACTGTGGCTCTGAAGGCCATTCAACCCTTGCACTCGTGATTTGTGGTTGCAGCATACGGCGGAACTGGCGATAGATCGCATCAGCCATCCCCTCATTGGGCGATACCAATTCGCAAGCTCCGCCGGTTTTTTCAGCGATGCTGCGCACAAACTCTTCATTGACCGCACTTCCAACGCCGACCGTAAATATCCGGTGTGCTGAACGCATTGCGCGCCGAGTAATCTCTTTATGCGCACTGACCTCGCCATCCGTGATCAACAAGATCATGGCGGGCCTACCCCCTTCATCCTCTACGCCATAAACATATTCGAGTGCAGTCCCCATTTCAGTTCCACCCAAGTCAGCATCCAACTTTTCAACTTCGAGAATGGCGTTTTGCAAATTGCGCCCTTTGGCTAGCACGCAGGATGGGAAATAGGCTTTTGTGCTATCGCCAAAGCGGATGACGTTAAAGGTGTCTGACTCTCGCAGGTTTTCCAGCACACGCAGTAACCCATTTTTTGCCTGAGTGATTGAATCGCCCCCCATTGAACCTGAACAGTCGACCAATATTTTGATGCAGGCAGTGGGAATATCTCCTCCCGGTATTTGTGGGCAGAAGCTTGCCAACGCAATGCTGCCATTTGAAATGGAGTCAGGTGCAACCGTTCCGGCAGTAAATTCCGCATCCTTCAACTTGAAATTGAGTACGAAGTCGCGATCCATGAAAACCTTCTCAGACTGAAAGCCAATTTCCATCTGAGTGGTTTCGCGCTGAACTGCAATCTTGTGACTTGGACACTCAGCCTCTGCGCCAGCCAGCAAGCCTGTAACGATGATCTTTAAGGAATAGCGGTTTTCAGCAAGGATGTCTGTGGCTGGTATTTGATGCGGCTGAAAACCTGCCGCAATCGGATCGCCGTAGCGTGGTGCGATTGTTGTGGGAATGCGGAATTTGACGGTGCCATGTTGCCAGTCGAGCAGATAGCCGTAACGGTAGGTTAATTTTGCCGACTCTCCCGGCAGCAAGTTGCCCACATTGACGGTGTAAATGCCATCGTCCGCTTTCTCAAGCATGATCGCCCCGTGCCCGTCAGAAATGGTTTGTTCGTACTGTTGGCTGGCTTTTGCCTTTGGCAGCACTGCACCTCGCAATTCACGCTCACCAATTTTGACAAACAGATCGAGCAACACGGCATCGTGTGGTAGCGGAAAGGTGTAAACCGCTTCAATGTTGGTTTTACCTGAATTGTTAAATGTCTGGTTAACCTCCATTTCGCAGAACAGGTCATTCAGCGTTGCTTCGATACGAACGACTTCAAGATGTTTGTTCATTTTAGATTTCATTACTTGTTCTCCTTTTTTGCTTCCTCGAAAGATTTCATGACTTGCTTTAGAAAAGCGCGCAATTTTTCAGGGCTTAATCCCGCTCGGCTAGGCTCCACATGCAACTCAATTCCGTCTGCGATGTGAAGGTGACTCCACACCTCAACCATGCCTGGCCATCTAGGTTTGACCGGTACATCCATTTCATCGGGCTTAACCAATAACTCCCGAATCCTCTCCAGCGATAATCCTGCCGCCTGCCACTTCTTGATTGAAAGCAATTGGTCCAAGTGATCTTTGGTGTATTTGGCTCCCTTTTTTTCTCCGATCGGGCGGGGAACCAACCCTTCTTGTATATAGAATCGAACGGTGCGCGGCGTTAAATCCGTCATCGCGCAAAGTTCGTTGAGGCTAAATTCGGTTTCCATAGCAGACTTTCATGATTAACCATTAGTGACTGTACTACTGTCTCTTACGACTGTCAATTAATATAATAGGGGAATTTCAATCAGCAGCGCCTCAAAGCGCGTTTAGCGGCCACAAGAAAGTTTGATTACTGCGCAATAAACAAGAAACGATCAATCAGCTTTGGTCGATGGATTACCAATCGCCAACGCCACCATGGGAATGGCGACACTCACGAAAACCTTAGCGTGCCAATGGCTCCCACACCAACGGCGGATCAACCGCCATATCAAACAGGATCGCATCATCCGGTAGCGTGTCATCCAGAATTGCCGCGATAGTCCACGGCGGTAACAGCGTCAAGTTAATCATCCGGCTGACGTAGCTGTTGCCCACGCCCTCGCGGGCTGCCAGTTCGCGCATGGTTTGCACTTCCCCGGATTCCAGCATGGCCAGCCAGAGATGTCCGCGCGCCAGTGCCAGTTGCATGGCAGTCGGTTTTTTCGGTGAGTTGGCCATCCCCTCTTCGCCGTTGGGCAGCGTGATTTTCTTGCACCCGCCCCGCCGCTTGATTTTGATCGGGATATTGAGCGTCAGTGTGCCGTTGCTGAACGGCACGGCTTCGGCATGGCCTTCGATTTTGATGGAACTCATGCCAAGGCCTCCGCCGGTTGCATCTCCCGGATGATTTGCCCGATGCCGTTGGCGTGCAGGCGCAGCTCAATGTTAGTGGGCGACACCACCACTTTTTCCACCAGCAACCTGACGATGCGCGACTGCTCTGCCGGAAATAGTTGCTCCCAAACCAGATCCAGCTGGGTCATGATCACGGCGATTTGTGCCTCGTCGATGTCGGCATCCAGATTTTTCACCTGCGGCACGATCTCGCCGATCATCGAGGGGTTGCGCATGATGCCGCGCAACTGGTCGAGCACAGCCCCCTCCAGTTGGGCCGCTGGTAATCTCGGCAAACCCGATGCACCGGCGTACTCCTTGGTGTCACGCTGCGGGATGTAATAGCGGTAGCTGCGTCCCTGTCTGTTGGTGGAGTGCCAAGGCGACAGCGCGTATCCATCGCTGCCGAATACAATCCCCTTGAGCAGGAACGGCACCTTGGTGACGCGGGTGTTCTTGGCCCGGACGCGACCGTTGGTGGCCAGGATGGATTGCACGTCGTCCCACACCTGCTGTTCAATGATCGGCGGGTGCTCCGCGCGATACCACTGCTCCTTGTGCCGCAATTCCCCGAGGTAGGTGCGGTTGTTGAGGACCTTGTACAGCAGGCTTTTGTCGATCGGACGTCCCTCACGCACCTTGCCATCCTGCGTCACCCATGCCTTGGAGGAGGCCCCGTCCAGACGCAGTTCCTTGACCAGCATGGTGGTCGAGCCTACCTCGACGAAGCGTTTGAAGATGTGCCGGATCAACTGGGCTTCCTTGGGATTGGGCACCAGCCGGCGGTTTTCCACATCGTAGCCCAAGGGCGGGATGCCGCCCATCCACATGCCTTTTTTCTTGCTGGCCGTGATCTTGTCGCGGATGCGCTCGCCGGTGACCTCGCGCTCGAACTGGGCAAATGACAGCAGGATGTTGAGCATCAGCCGCCCCATGCTGGTCGTGGTGTTGAACTGCTGGGTGACGGAAACAAACGACACGCCGTGGCGCTCGAACACATCGATCATGCGCGAGAAATCAGTGAGTGACCGGGTAAGGCGGTCGATTTTGTAGACCACAACGATGTCGATCTTGCCTGCCTCGATATCTGCCATCAACCGTTTCAAGCCGGGACGCTCCATGTTGCCACCGGAGAATGCCGGATCGTCATAGTCATCGGATACAGCGATCCATCCTTCGGCACGCTGACTGGCGATATACGCATGACCGGCATCACGCTGGGCGTCGATGGAATTGTATTCCTGATCCAGCCCTTCCTCGCTGGATTTGCGCGTGTAGACGGCACAACGCATGCGGCGCTTGATGGGTTGGTTCATTTCCGGGCTCCTTTCTTTGGCTTCTTGGCGGTTTCCTGTTTGCGCAATCCAAAGAACAGCGGGCCGGACCAGCGGGTGCCGGTGATCTCGCGGGCGATGACCGACAGGTTGTCGTAGCGCCGTCCCTGATATTCGTAGGTGCCATCGGCTTCGATGGTCACCCGGTGCTCGACGTCTTGATACAACCGGGTCAGCACGGAGCCAACCGGCGGGAGGTAGTGCTTGGCCGGGGTTTGCATCTTGCCGCGCTCGATCAGGGTTTCGATCCGGCGCTGATTGCTCTCCAGCATGTTGCGGTCCACCTTGCGGAACTCGATCATCTGCAGTTTGTGGGCAATGCGGCGTTCGAGGAACTGCCGGTTGTGCGTCGGCGTATCCCCGCCGTACAGGCGTTTCCACAATGCCTTGATTGCCGCCATGTCCAGGCTGGGCAATTGGGTGATCTGTGCCACTACCGATGGCGGCGTCACGAAGGGATGGGTTTTCTGGCTCATGCGATCTCCTTTCTGTTGCGTGGTTTGGAGACCGTATGAACGCTTCGTTCCGGCGGTATAGCAAGTTCAAACCCACTCTCTGGGGCGAGGAATTGCTGCGGCATTCTCAAGCGGGCAATGCCGCGTGCCAGCAACTGGCCGACCTCCTGCCTTCGCTGCTCGACCGTCATCCGGTCCGGTGGGGTTTGGTTCACGTCCATCATTGGGTAGCACTCCTTCTGTCATCAAACTCGTCGATGCCGAAGATTGTGATCTGCCGAATGGGGCAATATGGCGGGAGATTTGCGAACGATTGCGAACGGATGCGAACCGGTAATAAGGGTGTGTGTATTTTTTGACGAGAGAACGTCCGTTCTCTACAATATCCCCCATGACAATAGAGCCTCTTGCAAAACTCTCTTTGTGTCGTGAATTTCCCGCATCTTTTTGATGCGGACGGAGGTGGTAGGCGGCCATTTCTGGCATGATCGAAGCGTCGTAACCAAGATCACACCTGCCATGACGAACGATAGCACAAACCCGACCGTAGCTTACAAATTCATGGATCGCTGGAACGTCGTGCAACACGAATTGATGCCGGAACTTGAGGCCCGCTGGGGTGCATTGACGCCGAAGCTGGAGCGGCTGATCCATATTCTGGACTGGGTGCGCATCGAAGAATTCGTGGCAGGTTCGTGGTGTGGTACGGGACGTCCGCCCCATGAACGGGCCTGGCTGGCGAACGCCTTTGTCGCCAAGACGGTGCTGAACCTGCCGACAACGGTTGCCTTGATCGACCGACTGATGGTCGATCGGAGTCTGCGGCGCCTCTGCGGTTTCCAGGCGTGCAAGAAACTGCCCTCGGAAGCCACCTTCTCGCGGGCCTTCGAAGAATTCGCCGACAGCCGGCTCAAGATGTGCATGGTAAAAGCGAGATCGGCCTTGCTCTTGGGCGCGAGCACCCCGGCAGGGGCGAAGCGTGGGTCGTTGATGAGCAGCGGGTTGGCATCGCCATCCCACTTGATCGAGTACGGCGGATTGGAGACGATGGCCTCGAAGGGTTCGTCGTCCCAGTGCGCGGGATCGGTCAGCGTGTCGCCGTGGGCGACGTTGAACTTTTCGTAGTTGATGTCGTGCAGGAACATGTTGATCCGGCACAGGTTGTAAGTGGTCAGATTGACTTCCTGCCCGTAGAAACCCTGCCGCACCTTGTCGTGGCCCAGCACCTTGGCGAACTTGAGCAACAGCGAGCCGGAGCCGCAGGCGGGGTCGTACACTTTGTTGACCTCGGTCTTACCGACCACGGTGATTCGGGCGAGCAATTCGGAGACTTCCTGCGGCGTGTAGAACTCGCCGCCAGATTTACCCGCCGTGGAGGCGTACATCTGCATCAGGTATTCGTAGGCATCGCCGAACAGGTCAATGGTGTTGTCGGAGAAACTGCCCAGCGGCAAGTCGCCAATCGCATCCAGCAGCTTCACCAGCTTTTCGTTGCGCTTGGCCACGGTAGGGCCAAGCTTGCTGCTGTTAACATCCAGGTCGTCGAACAACCCCTTGAAATCGTCCTCGCTATCCGCGCCGATGGCGGAACCTTCGATATCCTTGAACACGCGCGAGAGCGTTTCGTTGAGGTTGGCATCCAGCCTTGCCTTGCTGCGCACATTGGCGAACAGGTGCGACGGCAGGATGTAGAAACCTTTTTCCTTCACCGTCTCCGCGCGTCCGAATTCCGCATCGGCATCGTTAAGCGTGGCATAGTCGAAATTCGGGTCGCCTGCTTTGCGTTCCAGCTGGTTCAGGTAGGCGGTGAGATTTTCCGAAATAAAGCGGTAGAACAACATACCGAGCACGTAGGTTTTGAAATCCCATCCATCCACGCTGCCGCGCAAATCATTGGCAATGCGCCAGATGGTTTTGTGCAGTTCCGCGCGCTCGGTTTCTTTGTTGTTATTCGCCATTCATGATCCCAATCTTCAATCTAATTTGCAGTGTCCCGCCCGATCATGACGAGCTCGTAACTCGTGCTCCGACCGCCCGCTTCAGCTTTGTTAAGTATCCCACGTTCAATCAGGTCATTGATATCGCGCAAAGCCGAGTCTGGAGAGCACTTGGCTATCGCGGCCCACTTGGAACTGGTTAACTTACCCTCGAAGCCATCGAGAAGGCGGTTAATTAATTTTACTTGCCGCTCATTGAGCGCTATGCCGGAACACCGTTCCCAAAATTTCGCCTTGGCAATGACCATTCCCAGCGTATTTTCTGCTCCGGCAATTGCACGGCCCAAGCATGCCAGGAACCATGAAAGCCATGCGGTCACATCGAGATCACCCTTCTGGGTTCGCTCCAGCAGGTCGTAGTATTCTTTGCGCTCAAGCTGAATTTGCGCAGACAAACTATAAAAGCGTTGCGAGGATTGCTCGGACCGAGCCAACCCCATGTCGCCAATGGCGCGCGCAATCCGCCCATTGCCATCGTCAAACGGGTGGATGGTGACAAACCATAAATGCGCCAGCCCTGCCTTGATAACCGGATCGATATCCTGCTCACCGTTGAACCAGCGTAAGAACCCATCCATTTCTGCTTTGAGGCGCGCTGCTGGCGGTGCCTCATAGTGAACTTTCTGGCGACCGACCGGGCCGGAAACGACCTGCATGGGACCATCGGAATCATCGCGCCAATCCCCGATCTTGATCTTCGCCAACCCGCTATAACCGGTCGGGAACAGTGCCGCATGCCAGCCAAACAGACGATCTCTGGTCAAGGGCTGCGCAAAACCACCCGTTGCATCCAGTACCATTTCAACGACACCATCCACATGCCGATCAGCCGGAACCAGCGCCCCGATATCCACCCCAAGTCGTCTGGCAATAGATGAGCGCACCGCATCGGGGTTAAGTTGCTGACCTTCGATCTCGCTGGTTTTAAGCACATCTTCCGTCAGCACCTGCAATGTTGCCTGGTCGCGCAAGGCGAAGCCTAGCCCTTCCATTCGCCCCAGAAGTCGCCCCTGTGAATGACGAACGCTGGCCAGCGCTGTTGCTAATACGCTTGCATCGTAGCGCCAATGTGGCCAATCGGGGTTTGCCCAGACGAACATTTAATTCTCCGCAATTTGTGCGCCAATTATGACAGGCATTCGCCGCAGGAGATATGTTTTTCATGGGTTCTGGAAAGGTTTTTCACCGCACGAATTGCGGATATAGCAAAGCCAATCTCCGCATGGCATTTAACTCCCGCGCTAATTCTGCGAAGTCAGCGAAGTGTGTTCACTATCAACTGATTACTACCATACAGATGTGCCTTCAAACAGAGGTGGCTCCGCTCAGTTGGACAGTATTTCCCATTTCTTAAGTGGAAGCCTTGCGGTTAATGCCTACGCTGCTTTTGGCAGTACAGGCAGGTTGTCGAAGTAGGACTCATCCGGTGTTTTGTCGTCAAGCGACGAATGCGGCCTGAGCTGGTTGTAGCGTGCGAAGTATCGCTGCAAGCCCGCCTTGGCCTCGCTCACCGTGTCGTAGGCATGCAGGTAGACCTCCTCGTATTTCACGCTACGCCAGAGCCGTTCCACGAACACGTTGTCGCGCCAGCAGCCCTTTCCATCCATGCTGATCCGGATGCCGTTGTCTTTCAGCAGCCCAGTGAATTCGAGACTGGTGAACTGGCAGCCCTGGTCGGTGTTGAAGATTTCCGGTGCCCCATAGCGGTTGATCGCCTCCTGTACTGCTTCGATACAGAAGTCGGTCGTCAGCGTGTTCGATAGCCGCCACGACAGCACCCGGCGGCTGGCCCAGTCCATCACCGCGAACAGGTACACGAAGCCGCGCCTCATCGGGATGTACGTGATGTCCGCCGCCCAGACGAGGTTCGACCGGTAGATCTCCAGATTGCGCAACAGATACGGATACCAGCACCCCGGTTTGCCGCTTTGCCTGAAACCGTCAGGCGGCGGTGTTACTCGTTACGCCCTTCTCGATGACTTCCGATACCCAGGTGTTCAAACTCTTTCCCCGCGTCTCTGCGGCCATTGCAGCCCTGGCATGTAGCTCAGGGGCCAGACGCAGGCGAAACTGCCCGGAATAGGGTTTGTTCGGGGCTTGTCCCAGCTTTTCGCAGGTGGCCAGATAATCGTCCACGGCTTCCCGGAATGCGGCACGAAGCTCAGCCACGCTCTCACCGTGAAAGCCGATCACGTCACGGATGCCGGAAATATGGCCGACAAAGCAGCCGTCATCCTCGCTATATTCAACACGGGCGGCAAAGCCCTTGTAAGTCATGGTGTTCATGGTCTGATCCCCAAATTCTCAAGATACGTTCGCGCATCGCGCACCTGGTAGGGCTTGGCTTCCTTGGCCGGGTGTGGTCTATGGAAAGCGGCGATCTGCCCGTCCTTCTCAAAGCGCACCCGTGAGCCATTGCCCTCAATCACCCGGCACCCAACCGCTACCAGCAGCGCCTCGATCTTTCGCCATTCCAGCGAAGCCGAAACCGGCTCGGTGAAAATCGCTTCCAGTGTTTTACGGTGTGTCGAGTTCATGGCGTTATGGTATCACTATTTGGAACCGTTGCAATAAAGCAATAAATTATTTTTTCGTTCTCTCCGGTAGAGTGCATGCGTACTCGCGTTCGATTGAGTGATTCGGATCGACCCAAAAAACAGGGCAGCGTCATTTGTTTGGGGCCAACTTTGGGGCCAACACCAAAAAAACATGTTTTGATTGCTCTTATTTTTCAGCGCGTTATGTCGGCTTTATCGTTGACGCCGCCCCAATAATAAGGACTCAGACACTCTCTGAGTCCTTTTTCTTTTCCCGAAATCCCACACGCAGCGGCTTTATTTTCAACAGGTTGCGGACTTCGCATCTCACCATCACCCTCAAGATCGGTGGCTGCTTTCTCTCTCCGGGCCGATATTCTCTGCCGACTCTCCACCCATGCCGAAGCCGAAGTCCGCAAAGGCAATAAATTTTCCCCTTATTTTTCTGCAAGTTACTTGCGGACGAATCAAGCGATTCTGAATCATCAATTGGTTACCAATAGCTTATCTTTCATGATCATCCAAGCACGAGCAGGTTTTTCTGCTTGTCACTACCCAACAAAATCGATAGGATGTTCCGACCAAGTGGGGATATGGCAGCCTCCCCGTTTCAAGACGCCTCGCGTCCAAGGCCTGCTCCATTATGGGATAGCCATCCCCAAGGAGAGCGCACATGGATACGACCGGCAGCACGCAGCAAACATCTCACCCCCCATCACCCCCGGCACCCGTTACGCTGGCACAGGCTTTCTTCTATTGGCTCAAACTGGGTTTCATCAGCTTCGGCGGGCCAGCCGGGCAGATCGCGATCATGCATCAGGATCTCGTGGAGAAGAAACGCTGGATTTCGGAAAAACGTTTCCTGCATGCGCTGAATTACTGCATGGTGCTGCCCGGCCCGGAAGCGCAGCAGCTCGCCACCTATATCGGCTGGCTGATGCACCGCACCTGGGGCGGCATCATCGCCGGCGGGCTATTCGTATTGCCGTCGTTCTTTATTCTGGTCGGGCTGGCATGGGTGTATCTGGCTTACGGCTCGGTGCCTGCGGTGGCGGGTGTGCTGTACGGCATCAAGCCCGCTGTGGTCGCCATCGTGCTGTTCGCCTGCTATCGCATCGGCTCGCGCACCCTGAAAAACAAGCTGCTCTGGAGCATCTCGTTACTCGCGTTTATCGCCATTTTTCTGCTCAAACTACCATTTCCGGCCATCGTGCTGGCGGCAGGATTGGCCGGATATTTTGGCGGACACCTCTATCCCGAAAACTTCAAGGCGGGTGGCGGACATAGCTCGGCACAAAAAGATTTCGGCCCGGCCCTGATCGACGACGATACGCCCACGCCCAATCATGCATTGTTCAGTTGGGGACGGCTGGCACGCTTCACCGTGGCAGGGGTGGTCATCTGGCTGGCCGCCATGCTGGCGCTGATCTCCCTGTATGGATGGGACGGCGCATTGACGCAGATAGGCTGGTTCTTTACCAAGGCCGCGCTGCTAACCTTTGGCGGCGCCTATGCCGTGCTGCCTTATGTATATCAGGGTGCTGTGGAACATTACCACTGGCTGACGCCCGCGCAGATGATAGACGGGCTGGCATTGGGTGAAACCACGCCCGGCCCCCTCATCATGGTGGTGACCTTCGTCGGCTTCGTCGGCGGCTGGGTGCAACAGGTGTTCGGCGCAGATGCGGCCTTCGCTTCGGCTTTCGCCGCTGCAACGGTGGTGACGTTCTTCACCTTCCTGCCCAGCTTTGTGTTCATTTTCGTGGGCGGTCCCTTCATCGAAACCACCCATGGCAACCTGAAACTGACCGCACCGCTCACCGCGATTACCGCCGCCGTGGTTGGCGTCATCGCCAGTCTGGCCTTGTTTTTTTCCTGGCACGTGTTCTGGCCAAACGGCTTCGAGGCAAAAACCGAGTGGCCCGCCATCCTGCTGGCTGCGGCAGCGACGCTTGCCATTTTCCGTCACAAGGTCAATGTCATTCCGGTGATTCTGGCCTGTGGTGCAGCGGGCATGGTTTTCAAATTACTGGCGTAAGGAGAACGAACATGAAATGGGCTACGCCACTCGATCCTTTGAATCGCCCCCGGTTCACTAGACTGATGTCCCGCGAAATTCCGCTCACAACGCTATCAGCCTGCCCACGCGGGTGAAGAACACGCCCGTTTTCACCGGCAGGCTTGATGCGGAAAACAGCGCGGCATATCTGTCCAGTTGTTCCTTGAATCCGCAGGCGGCTTCCCGCAACTGTACCGGGGCGGCGCCTGCAACGGCATGGGTCGTTTTGTAATCTATGATCCAGCGCACGCCGTCCTCGACAAAGGTTCGGTCTATGACATGCGAACCGGCAATCTGGCCGGCGCCGCTGCTCAGCGCCATTTCGCAGCCGCCCTCTTCCCTGGCGCGCAGTAGCCATTGCCCCTCATCGGATTCCAGGGTGGCACTTAAATGCTGTGAAACCTCGTCGGCCAGTTCGGCTGCGGCTTGCGGCGCATAGCCCCGCCCTAAAAACCAGGCGCGCATAGCCGGCGGGAGCTTTTGAATGCGGGCCAGCGGCCACGCCTCGGGGCCGTCTTGTGCGATGAATTCCAGATAGCGGTGCACCAGCGTCCCTACATCGGCCGCAGCGCGATCCTCTTCGGCAACCCCGGTTGACGCAGCGGGCGGGTTGACGGAAGTTGTTTCACGCGGCGGGATGTCGGGCAACGGCAGCGGACAGCCCGGATCCCGCACACGGATGAGCTTGGGCTGAAACAGGCTTTCCTCAATCAGGATTGCAGACTGCACCTGCCGCTCGGATTTCGGCGAGAGATTTTGCGCAGCCGCTTCAAATTCCGCACGCACGGAATTCCACAGCAAACCCAGACAAGTCCCCTTGACTGGCGGCTGCAGCGCCTCGCCCGTCTTGTCCGTTTTCGCCACACCCAACAGATGCAGCTGCCGCTTCGCCCGCGTGGTGGCGACATACAACAGGCGCTGCATTTCATTGGCGGCCCGTTCCTGTTCATAACGGTACAGGAAATCACTTTTCGCAGGCGTGTCGCGGTCACGCGACAGATGCACCGGCGCCACGAGCAAATGTTCCTGCCCATCGTCGCCCAGCACTTGATCCCAGGCGAGCAAGGGCTTGTCGTTGTTCGGTGTCTTGCGCTCCAACCCTGGCAAAATCACGGTGTCAAATTCCAGCCCCTTGGATTTGTGAATCGTCATGACCTGTATCGTTTCCGGCGCGAGGGGGTCGGGAGACGCAAACAGCTTCTCCAGTTCCGCGTCCAGACGTTCCAGATCCAGGCTGCCGCGAAACTCCAGCGTGTCGAGCAATTCAAAATACCGCGTCGCATCCAGATATTCCCCTTCGTCGCGCAGACAAACCGGGCCGCCGATGCTTTGCCACACGCCTTCCACCCAGCGGCGCGGGCGCTGCCTGCCCTGCTGCCCGAATGCGTCGCGCAATACTACGCACAGCTGCCGGACACGCTTCTGACCATCGTCACTCAGCCGGGCCACGCGCGCCTCGTCCTGCATCAAGCGCCAGACCGGAGTGTAGTGACTGTCTGCCGCCAGTGTGTGCAAGTCCGACAGCGTCAGTCCACACCAGGGCGCGCGCAGGATCGCCAGCCAGTTCACGCGATCCGCCAGATGCAACAAGGCGCGCGTTAGCGCAACCAGATCCTGGATGATTTGTTTTTCAGCGAGCGGCTCGATTTCGACCGCCTGGTAAGGAATGCGGGACTCATGAAAACGCAGTTCGTCAACGAGCGCCTGAAGATGGCTGCGCGCCCTGACCAGCACGGCAATCGAACCTGCCGGATCGGCCTGTTGCGATTGCGTGATCAGCTCGATAATTTTGCGGGCTTCCTGACGTCCGGCCGGCGTCTCCGTGTCACCTTCCGCGTCGTCATTTCCATTACGGGTGATGACCGGATGAATCGCAACCGGCCCGTTGCCCGATGCCTCTTTGGCTGACGCCGCCGGCGAAAAACACACCGCCCCTTTCTGCAAATCATCCTCTGGCGGAAAAATGTTCTGGAAGGTTGTATTAACCCATTCCACCAGCCGCTTTTCCGAGCGGTTGTTGCGATACAGGGTGAGTGGCTCCAGCGTGACGCTACCCAGCGCCTGCGCCTTGCGGATTTTCAGAAACAGACCGACGTCGGCTTTGCGGAAACGGTAAATAGACTGCATGGGATCGCCCACCAAAAACAGCGTCCGGCCGTCTCCCGGTTGCCAGCCCGCAATCAGTTTTTTCAGCAAATCGACCTGCGTCGGACTGGTGTCCTGAAATTCATCGACCAAAAGATGGCTGATCCGGTAATCCAGCTGTAACTGCAAATCGGTCGGCGCATCCTCTTCGCCCAGTGCGTCCAGCGCGTTCTGCGCCATCTCGGCGAAATCGACCTGGCGGGCGGATTTGAAAACCAGCCAGAGATACGCCTTGGCCAGCTTGAGCACGGCATACAAATCCTCGATGAACTGGCACTCGTCGGCGCTGTATTCCACGTCCGGCAGCGGCGGTATCCGCGCCAGAGCGTCTTCGGCTGCGCCCTGTTTGAGCGCATCGAGACCTTCCTTGAGCGCGGCGGCGTAGCCCTTGCCCTCGGCAAGACTGAAGCCCACGCCCGAGAGCAGCCGGCTGCGAATTTCCCCCGCGTCGGTCAGCAACAGCAGCATCAAACCACGCCAGCGCGGCAATTCCTCGCAGCTCGGCGGCAACACCTCCGGACAATCCCGCAAGGCCAGCAACGGCAACAGTTTGGCGTCCAGCGTCCCGTCCGCGCTGGCCTGCCATGTCTGCTCGGCGGCGAAGCGCGCGGCGGGCAGGATGCGCTGCAAAATATCCGGCGTCAGACACCTGGCCGCAGGCTTCAGCTCATCTTCAATCAACCACCGCAGCGCCCGTTCCGCGTCGGCGATCTGCATACCCGGGCGGGTGTACCGCAACCACTGATCGCGGTTCATCAGCATGGCTTCGAGCATCCTCGCAAACCGGGCCTGATCATTGTCAAAATAGGCCAGCACGCGAGCGACCGCTGCGCCCTGATCCGGTTTTTCCAGCAACGCCAGGGTGTCGCGAATCGCCTGCTGGTAGAGGGGCGCAGGATCGGCGGCAATCGCAGACTGCGCGCCCAGACGCGACAACAGCGGCATCTGCCGCACCAGCCGGCCACACAGCGCGTCCAGCGTGCTGATCTGCAGGCGACCGGGCTGTTCCAGCAGATTCCACTGCCGCGCTGCCGCGTGCGCCAGCACCTGCCGGCTCAAATCGAAGGTGATCTGCTTGTGCGCCAACTCGGAACGTTTTCCTTCTTGCGCTCCACGCAGGCTATCGACAATCCGCTTGCGCATTTCCGCCACGGCCTTGTTGGTGAAAGTCAGCGCGACGATTTCCTCGGGATCATTTACCTTCAGCAGCAGGGCCAGATAGCGCTGGGTCAGCAGCTCGGTTTTCCCGGCGCCCGCAGGCGCTTCGATAATGAAAGAAGCGCTCGTGTCTATCGCCCGTTCGCGGTTTTTCTCATCGACCTGCAACAGGTCTTGCTGCGCGTGTTCCGGCGTTGTCATGCCTCGCCTCCGCTTGTCTGCTGAACCCGCCGGGCCGCCAGCCATTGGCTTCTGCGCTCATCCAGCCGCAGCAGCGGTTTCACGTCACAGTATTTCAGCGCCTGCTCGTCGGAAAAACGCACGCCGGCATCCCCCATGCGGATTTCTTCGGCAATCGCCCGCAGATGCTGGCGCCAGTGTTCCAGCACCGCTTCCCACGTGGCAAAGGTTTCTTCTGGATAGAGTTTGCGCGCAGTCTTGCCGTCAAAAGCGGGCAGCCTGGGCAGCAGATTTTCGCGCCCCGCCAGACCGGTCACCGCCGGCTCATCGAGCAGAACCTTGGCAAACACCACGCCGATCACCGGCCCTTGCTCGTACTGCGGCATCGCCGCATACACCGGCAACTGCGGCTCGGTGATTCTTTCCGAGGCCCAGTTTTTCGTGTCCACCGACGCACCGGTCTTGTAGTCGATGATCAGCAGCTCGCCGCTTTCCAGCTGATCAATGCGGTCGGGATGGATATTGACATTGATGCCGCCGATATTGACCGGCGGGCTGCTCTCGCGCGCCACAACCCGGAACGGCAACTCGCGCGCCATTTCCAAGGCCAGCCAGCCCGCAAGCAGCTTCAACAGGCGCGAACGCTCCAGCCGCCGGAAGCCGGGCTTGATTTCCGCATTCGCTGCTTCGGCGTCATAAGTCGCCAGCGCCGAATCAACCGCCCGTACGATCTCGGCCGCCAGCGCCGTTTCATCGAGCGCATGCAGGCGTTCGGAAGACTCGACCTGTCCCCAGAAATTCTCCAACACTTGATGAACCAGCGTCCCGCGCTGGCGACTGTCGAGCCCGTCCAGCGGTTGCTCCAGCGCCTTTGCACCGAGGCGATACTGAAAATAGGCCCAGGCCGGGCAAATGGCCTGGGCACGCAACAGCCAGCTGCCACCACGGACTTTCTCGCCGGCTTGCACGGGCGGCGCCCGGCTATCATCGAAGGGAATTGCCATGCCCGAGCCGGGCGTGCGCAACAAATCGGCAATCCAGTGTTCGCGGTTTGGCCGCGCCCGCGCTTCTTCAGACAGATGACTGATCAGCGGACTGCATCTGAGCTCGGCGCCATTTTCCATCCGGGGCCAGGAATAAGTGATCTCGCGCGCGCTACCGTTCAGACTGGCTTGCACGCTGTGCGCAAATTCCAGCTGCACCGCCGCGCAGGCATTCGGACTACCCGCCTGGCGCTGGGCTTCGGACGACAACAGCGGGTTCGGGCTGGCCGGCGGCGGCCATGCGGCATCGATCATCCCTGTCACCCAAACGGCATCAAAATGCAGGCCGCTGGCTTCCAGCATTCCTATAACCTGAATCGGCGGATCGCCTTCGGTTTTCGGCTGGAACACGCGCTCGCCGCACATCTCGCGCAGATGACCCAGCGCGGTGGTCGCGCTGATTTCCCCCAGAATAGTATCCAGGCGGCCGAAGCGCGCCATTTCTTCCAGAAAAACCATACGGGTCTGGAACTCGTGACTCGACAGGAATCGCTCATGCAGCCAACCGGCGTGCGTCAGGCTTTCCAGAAAAATCCGGCGCCATTCCGACGACAATTGTCTCCCGGAAAAATTCGCTGCAGCCTGCTGCATCGCCTGCAAATGCTGCAGAAACCGTTTGTCGCCATCCGCAAAATCCCTGGCCAGATATCCTGCTGTACGGATCAATTTCCCCAGCGTGGCTGCGGGCGGCATTTGCGCACGCAACCCGGCTTCGACCATGGACTGGGCGCTCAGCCCGTCTGTGTCGCCCGACCAGTAGGGGCTGCGTAGCAAACGACCGAGTTGCACCTGCGCCACGTCATGACTCGCTGTCATGACTTCCAGCAGATCGATCGCGATGGCCACCAGCGGATACTGATCCAGTGAACGGCCCAGACTAAGGTTGAATGGCATGGGCGCTTCCGACAGCGCGGGATATAGCGTTTCAGGCGCAAGCTGGTCCTGCAGGGCGTCGTGAATCAGATTGCCCCGCGCACCCAAGTCCGGCACCACAATTGCAATGCGCGCTTCGGGCTGTTGTTCCAGCATCTGTCGCGCCCAGCTGGCGGCGGCCAGCATTTCGGAGGCGGCATCAGGATAAGAGGCCGCCTGAATATGGGCCTGCTCACAGGCATTTTCCAGCTGACGGATCTCAACGCCCAAGCCGATCAACGCTTGTTGCAATGCCAGATCCGCAGGGTTGAAGCGGTCGAACCCGGCAAACACCACACTCGTGGGCAATGGCAGTTTTCCCGGATGGCCGCCCGACAATTCGGCGATGACCGCCTGCCGGTATCGCGGCGCGTCGATCACGCCATGTGTTTCGCACAGCGCCATGAAACGCTGGCGCCAGCGCTCGAACTGGAGATTTTCTCTGGAGCGCGCACCGGTACTGAGCGGCACCTGCCAGGTGACGACCAGCTCATGCGCCTGGGCTGCACTTTTCGCCAGCGCCGCAATATCGAGGAGGTAGCGGGATTCATCTTCCAGGGTTTGCAGAATGGCCTGCTCCCAGAGCAGGCGCTCGCCCGTGGCATCCAGCAGCGTGGCGGCCAGCGCCTGATTTTCCACGTCGCCGCGAAGCAGCATGGCCTCGCCGAGTTCGAGCAGCCAGGGATCCACCGTCTTGCAGGCGAGCGTATTCCAGACAGTCAGACCGCGCGCGGCACAGCTGCGGTCGTATTGCGCCCTGATCGATTGCGCCAGGCGGCCCGTGGCGCAGAGGATCACAACGTCTTTTCCTGCAATTTCGTCAATGACAAGATTCATTGCCCGGCTCTCATGAGGCTCCATCCACGCAATTTAACACGATGCCTGCCGACATGATCTGCGACCATTGGGCTTCACCCTTGGGCGCTGCGAGAATCACCCCGACTTCGAGATTCCCGCTTCGTACCATCCCTTGGACCGGTTGACTATTCTGACCACCAGCAACATCACCGGCACCTCAATCAGCACGCCAACCACGGTTGCCAGCGCGGCTCCAGACTCAAAGCCGAACAGACTGATCGCCGCCGCAACCGCCAGTTCGAAAAAGTTGGATGCGCCTATCAGCGCCGAGGGACAGGCCACGCTGTGCTTTTCACCAAGCCGGCGGTTGAGCCAATACGCCAGCGCCGAATTGAAGAAGACCTGAATCAGGATCGGCACGGCCAGCAAAGCGATGACCAGCGGCTGCTTGAGGATGGCTTCCCCCTGAAAAGCGAACAGCAAAACCAGAGTCAGCAACAACGCCGCAATCGACCACGGGCCGATTTTTCCCATCGCGGCATCGAAACCGGCTTGCCCTTGGGCCAACAGCCTCCTGCGCCAGAGTTGCGCCAGAATCACCGGAATAACGATGTAGAGCACAACCGATGTCAGCAAGGTGTCCCACGGCACCGCAATCGACGACATGCCCAGCAACAAGGCGACGATGGGCGCGAAGGCAAACACCATGATGGTGTCGTTCAACGCCACCTGCGACAGGGTAAACAGCGGGTCGCCATTGGAAAGGCGGCTCCACACGAAAACCATCGCGGTACAGGGCGCGGCAGCCAGCAGAATCAGGCCGGCCACGTAACTGTCGAGCTGATCGGCAGGCAGATACGGCGCAAAAATCTGGCGTATGAACAGCCATCCGAGCAACGCCATCGAAAACGGCTTCACCGCCCAATTGATGAACAGCGTGACGCCGATGCCTCTGACATGCTGTTTCACCTCATGCAGCGCGGCAAAATCCACCTTGACCAGCATCGGAATGATCATCACCCAGATCAGCAGGCCGACAGGCAGATTCACCCGGGCCACTTCCATGCGACCAATGGCCTGAAACACCCCCGGCATGAGCTGACCCAGACCGATTCCGGCCAGAATGCACAGGAAGACCCACAGCGTCAGATAACGCTCGAAGATACTCATCGGCGCGCCCGCATCAGCCTTTGCGGCGGCTTCGCACTGAATGCTCATGATGGCCGCTTACAAACCGAGGGCGGCACGAACTGCAGGAACCAGTCTTGCGCGGATGTCATCACGCACGCGCTCAAAGCTTTCCAAAGGCTCGCCGTGCGGATCATGAAAAGGCAGATGGATGGTTTGGACCGCCCCCGGGAAAATCGGGCAGGCTTCTTTGGCGTTGTCGCAGACGGTAACGACCAGATCAATCGGCTTGCTCATCACCGCGTCGATGTCCTTCGGGTGCAAACCTTCGACGGACAATCCGGCGCGTTTCAAGGCCTCAATCGCGCCATCGGCGACTTTCGGCTGCGGCCTGGTTCCCGCCGACAGCGTGTGCACGATGCCCGCCAGATCGTGATTCAGAATGACCTCGGCCATTTGGGAACGGCAGGAGTTTCCGGTGCAAAGAATAAGTACGGTTTTCATGTTTGATTTTCCAGGTTAAAAAACGTCAATTGATTCCACAAAACTCGGACGATCAGGGATTTCCGGATTCACCGGCAGAGGCCGGCAAATTGGGCAAACAGGCGTTCCCCTGGCAACAATTGTCGGTGAGGAACGCAAGCAGCGCCTGCATCACCCCATAATCGGCCGCGTAGTAAATAAAACGGCTTTCCTGCCGGCCCTTGATCAAACCGACCCGGCTGAGGTGGGACAGATGAAAGGAAAGCGTCGCCGGCACCAGAGCGAGTTTTTCGCCTATGGCACTGGCATTCATCCCATTTTGGCCTGCCTCAACCAGCAAACGATAAATGGACAGGCGGGATTCGTGCCCAAGGGCAGCGAGGAGTTCTGCAGCATTTGGCATTTTCATATTTCGAAAAATATCAAAATAACATTTCAAAAAAATGACACCGAATCAGAAGCGGATGCCACCCGCCCGAGCCTGCAGAACCGTTGGGATCCTTATCTGGCAGATGACGGCGGCAGCGGATTGTCGAACAGATTAGTCAAGCGTCACCTGCTGATAACGCGAGCGTAGCGCCTCATACAAGCTGCCTTGCACATCCGGCGCTTCGACATCGATGATCTCCAGCACTTCCACCAGATGCTCGTTATCTTCACGCCCGTGCCACAACTTGATATACGTCCCGGCCTTGTAGCCGTGATCCTGACGAAACATGTTCAGCACATTCTTGCCGAGATACTGCCGGAACAGATCACTCCAGCGCATGCCGCAATCGGCCAGCAAGGCGCCGAACAGCGCCAGATTCGTGCGTTGTGCGGCGGCCAGCCCTACCAGCAAATCCAGGCGGGACAGCAAGTCCAGCGGCGCCAGCGAATATTCCCGGCCATCAAACGTGACGCCGGCGTTGCCCCGCTCCAGCGCTTCAAGCATTTCTGCGGCGGCTCTGGCCTGATCGCCCTGGCAACGCTGAATCGCCGCCGACAAAACGAAATGCCAGATGTCCACGAGCTCCATGCGCAACTGCGGCCAGTCGCAGTCCTGTTTCTTCCACCACTTCCAGCCGTGGTGTTCAATCGCCTCGACGCCTTCGACCTGAATCGCGCGATACCAGTTATTGTTGGCCGCCACCCAGTCCGGGTTGACCTTGCTGTTCATGGCATGCTGCAGTTCCAGCATCACCATTAATTGCGTTGCACTCAATTTCATCTGAAAACTTCCAAAATCCACGGGGAGCGCATCGTCTCAAGTTTCGCCGGATTTTGGAAGCATTCCAATTGCACGCCGCCCAGCCTGCCGGTAGGATGGCGCCGTCTTATTTCAAACCCGAAAGGAATGCAGCATGAACCGTCGTGAATTATTGCTGGGCGCAGCATCTCTGGTAGCAGCGGCTTCTACAAGTTCAGCTTTTGCCATGTCCGACGGTCATGAACACCACCATCATTCGCCCAACCCGAATCAGGCCATGATCGACGCCGCCTCCGACTGCATCCAGCGCGGCCAGATATGCTTGAGCCATTGCCTGGACTTGCTCAGCCAGGGCGACAAGGAAATGGGAGGCTGCGCCAAGAGCGTGAATCAGATGCTGTCCGTGTGCACGGCAATCCAGCAACTCGCCAACCAGAATTCCAGATACCTGCCCGCGCTCGCCAAAATCGCTGCTGATGCCTGCCGGGATTGTGAAGAATCCTGCAAGAAACACGCGGACCAACATGAAGAATGCAAGGCTTGCCGGGATGCCTGCGCGGCCTGCGCCAAGGAGTGCCGCAAGATCACGGCCTAGCAGCTAGGATCGGTGCACGCGCATCCACTAGCGAAGACGCCACACTTAATTGGGTGTAATTGGGTGTATTATTGGCGCCATGTTTCGAACCGACACCATACAGATCACTCCAGACATTCTGTCGCTGATCGCCAGAATTGATGAATTCAAAGGAGCGTGGCGCGCCTTGGGCACGCTCGCTCCAGATCGTTTGTCGGCGCTGCGCCGGGTCGCCACCATCGAAAGCATCGGTTCATCCACCCGAATTGAGGGCAGCAAACTTTCCGACCGTGAAGTTGAACGCTTGCTGTCCAACTTGCAGATCAAGAATTTCACCAGCCGGGATGAGCAGGAAGTCGCAGGCTATGCCAAGGCGATGGAATTAGCGTTTACGTCTTGGCCGGACATCGCCTTTACTGAAAATCACATCAAGCAGTTGCACCAGAATCTGCTCACCTACAGCGAGAAAGATGCCTGGCACCGTGGTAACTACAAAACCACCTCCAACAGCGTCGCTGCCTTTGACGAAAACGGCACACAGATTGGAATTGTGTTTCAGACGGCCACGCCATTCGATACGCCTCGGCTGATGACCGAACTGGTTACTTGGGTGCAACAAGAGCGTGCTGCAGGACATTTGCACCCGTTATTGATCATCGCGCTATGGGTGGTGGTGTTTCTCGAAATCCATCCCTTCCAGGACGGCAATGGTCGGCTCTCCCGCGTACTGACGACTCTGCTACTGTTGCAGGCGGGTTATGCCTATGTTCCCTATAGCTCGCTGGAAAGCATCATCGAGCAAAGCAAGGAAACCTATTACCTGGCGTTACGGCAAACCCAAGGAACCATTCGCACCGATGCCCCAAACTGGCAGCCATGGCTGATGTTTTTCCTGCGTTCGCTGGGCGAGCAGGTTCGACGGCTGGAAAAGAAAGTAGAACGCGAAAAGCTGGTACTGGCGACATTACCCGAACTGTCCTTGCAGATCGTCGAATTCGCGCGCGAGCATGGTCGCGTCACGATAGGCGATGCCATCAAGCTGACAGGAGCCAGCCGCAACACGCTCAAGCAACACTTCCGATCCTTAACCGAACTCGGCCACCTGAACCAGCATGGGAGCGGTCGCGGTGTCTGGTACGACCTGCGATGACACGGAACCCAGTTCAATTCTCTGCGGACCAACATGAAGAATGCAAGGCTTGCCGGGATGCCTGCGCGGCCTGCGCCAAGGAGTGCCGCAAGATCACGGCCTAGGATCCGTCAGCCGGGGTGGCAGCGGCATTACGCCTGAAATAGTCGTACCTGGTTGCGCCCGCTCTGTTTGGCCTGATACATGGCCTGATCGGCACGCTCCAGCAACACTTCCTCGTGCTCGCCATCCTCCGGATAGATCGCGACGCCAATACTGGTCGATATTTTTACACTCAAGCCGTCAATCACGAACGGCTCGGCAAGCGAGCGACGGATCTTCGCTGCCACAGCCACGGCATCCCCGCCCTGCTGAATCCGGGACAGGATTGACACAAACTCATCACCGCCTATCCGTGCCACCGTGTCCGAGGTGCGCAGGCACTCCAGAATGCGCCGCGCCGAACCCTTGAGCACCTCATCGCCAATGGCATGACCGTAGGTATCATTCACCGGCTTGAATTCGTCCAGATCGATGAACAACACCGCAAACCGGCTGTGCTCGCGCTGGGCGGACATCAGCGTTTGCTGCAAACGATCCTCCAGCAACACCCGATTGGGCAATCCGGTCAGCAGATCGTGATGCGCCGCACGTTGCATCTCGTCCTCAACCAGCTTGCGCTGGCTGATATCCTGATGCGTGCCGAACATCATCGACGGCTTGCCATCGGGCAACCAATGGGTGACCCGGCCACGATCAAGCACCCAGACCCAATGCCCCAACCGGTGGCGCATCCGCACTTCACACTCGTAATAGGGCAGCACTCCGGCGAAATGTTTTTCGAGCAGCGTGTTGGAGGCTTTCAGGTCTTCGGGATGCGCAAGGCTTATCCAGGTTTGAATACCGATCGGCGCCAGCTCCTCAAGCGTGTAGCCCAGCATACTCGCCCAAAACTGGTTAAACCGGGTTTCGCCGGTCTGCACATTCCATTCCCAGGTTCCAACCCGCGTGCCGTCGATGATGCTTTCCAAACGCATTGTCTTGTCACCCAGCTGAGTGTTCTTTTTTTCCACAAGCGCCAGAGTATGTTCACGATTGAGCAAATTGCTGACAATCAGCCCGGTACTCAGCATTAGCGCCAGAAACACCAACCCTATCCAGACGGGATGATTCCGAATCAACCGGTTGCTGGACAAGACATCATGGGGAACATATGACACGACTTTCAGGTAGTCGGGCGTGATGCGTTCTGCCGAGCGCGGCAGATGCACCGTTGTGTACGCAAACAAGCCCGCAGAAGTCATTTGTACGCCATTCTCCCGCGCACTGATCTGTTGCCATTCCGCGGGATAGTCATGAGCAAAGGAGCGCTCCGGTTTCCCCAGAACGAAACCCCATTCATCCTCGGCAGACATACCCTTCAGCCAGTAACCTTCGCGGTTGAGCACCATCAATTCACCATCATCCGAACGCATGGCATTGCGTTCTTCAACCTTCTGCAAGAACCGGCTGTAAAGCACATTGATGATGACCACGCCGCGACCTCTGCCGGTCTTGTCAAAAACCGGCGCCCCGATGCGTACCGTGGGTTTGATCGGCATCTCCAGCTGGCCGTTTTCCTGATTCAGATCAATCCGGGAAATATAAAACTCGCCCGGGTTCAATTGCATGAGATTGCGAAAATAGTCTCGCTGCGATTTGTCCTGCAAATGCTGTTGCTCAACCAGACGCGGATATCCGCCATAGCCGTTCACGCGGACGATTTCTTTCCCCCGCTCATCCAGATAACGCAGCTGATCAAACCACTCGCCCATCCGGGCCAATGCTAATAATTCGGCAGAAAATTCACGCAGCTCATCGGATGAGTTTTCATCAAAGTAGCGCTGTAAATGGTGACTCCCAGCGACCTCATAGACAGCCGGCAAGGTCGCAGCGATATTACTTTTGGAAAAGTCGGCGATATCGTCAATGCGTTCGATTTCCTGTTTTTCCAGCGCAGCTTTATAGGTCGCCCATTGCGCCTGGTCCAGAATAAACAACACCAAAGAAAAGATTAGCAATGCAGGAAGAAACAACAGCAAAAACCGCTTCGCAAAACCACTCAAAGGCAGCACAAGAAATTGCTTTTTTATGAAATTATTTTTCATTACCTGTTCAGAAGTACCAGCCCGAAAAACCTGCCCTGAATGGCGATTGGCTGACATTGTGCAGTAACAAACCACAGCTATCAATATATAGCAGCCTTTTTTCCTGGCGATGATCGGCGGATAATGGGCGAAAATTTTTCCACCGACCCGTTGAAGCACCGATCATGAATTCCAAAACCACACCCTCTGAACTTCCTGAACAGGAAGTCACCCCCGAAGTCTTGCAGGAAAAATATTGCAAGGATGGCGAGCAAACCGCACACGAGGTAAGACGCCGCGTGGCCCGCGCGCTGGCGGCGACCGAAAAGGATGCCGCCGCATGGGAGCAACCTTTCTTGTGGGCGCTGGAAAACGGCTTCATTCCCGGCGGTCGCATCAATTCCGCAGCCGGCACCCGCCTGCAAGCCACGCTGATCAACTGCTTCGTGCAGCCCGTGGGCGACGCCATCAGCGGCGTCTGCGAGGGCAAGCCCGGTATTTACGACGCCTTGCAGCAAGCCGCTGAAACCATGCGCCGGGGCGGCGGCGTGGGCTATGATTTTTCCGACATCCGTCCGCGCGATGCGCTGGTCAAAGGCACCAACAGCCGCGCCTCCGGCCCGGTTTCCTACATGCGCGTGTTCGATCGTTCCTGTGAAACCGTGGAATCCGCCGGCGCCCGGCGCGGCGCGCAAATGGGCGTGCTGCGCTGCGACCACCCCGACATCGAAGCCTTCATCCACGCCAAGGATCAGGGCGATCTGCGCAACTTCAACATTTCCGTGGGCGTAACCGATACCTTCATGCAGGCCGTCGTCAGCGACGCCGATTGGCAACTGGTGCACAAGGCCATTCCCTCGAACATGGCGCTGGCCAATGGCGCACACCAGCGCGAAGACGGGCTCTGGGTTTATCGCACCCTCAAGGCCACCGAATTGTGGCGGCAGATCATGCAGGCCACTTACGACCACGCCGAACCCGGTGTGCTGTTCCTCGACAAGATCAACCGCGACAACAACCTCGCTCGCATCGAAAAAATCGAGGCGACCAATCCTTGTGGCGAACAGCCACTGCCCAGCTACGGCTGTTGCGACCTCGGCAGCATCAATCTGACGCGCTTCGTGCGCCAGCCGTTTACGCCGGAAGCGACTTTTGATGCAGAAAATTTCGGCAAGGTCGCCGCACTCGCCGTGCGCATGCTCGACAACGTGCTGGACGCAACCGTGTGGCCGCTGAAAGAACAGCAGGCGGAAGCGCAGGCCAAACGCCGTGTGGGAGTGGGCTTTACCGGACTGGGTGATGCGCTGGTGATGCTGTGCCTGAAATACAACAGCGCCAAGGGCCGCGCGATGGCGGCGCAGATTGCGGAAACCCTGCGCGATGCGTGCTATTCGGCCTCGGTTGATCTAGCCATCGAGAAAGGCGCTTTCCCGCTGTTTGACGCCGAACACTATCTGGCCGCGCCCGGCTTTGCCTCGCGCCTGCCGCAAAACTTGCAGCAACGCATCCGCAAACACGGTCTCCGCAACAGCCACCTGCTTTCGATCGCGCCGACCGGCACCATCTCGCTGGCCTTCGCCGACAATGCCAGCAATGGCGTGGAGCCGCCTTTCTCGTGGTTTTATTTCCGCAACAAGCGCATGCCCGACGGCAGCAAAAAATCCATCCAGGTCGAAGATCACGCCTGGCGGCTGTATCGCCATCTCGGCGGCGACACCGACGCCTTGCCGGAGTACTTCGTAACCGCGCTGGAAATGAGCGCGCTGGATCACATGGAAATGGTCGCGGCCATTCAACCCTTCGTTGACACCGCCATCAGCAAGACGGTTAACGTGCCGGCCGACTATCCGTTTGCGGAGTTCGAAAACCTCTATCTGGAAGCCTGGAAACGCGGGCTCAAGGGCATCACCACTTATCGCCCGAACAGCGTGCTGGGCGCCGTGCTTGAAGTCAAACCGGTCGAAGCCGGCAAGGAATTCCCGCAGGAAATCGACCAGTCCGACGCCGATCGGCGGGTGGTGCTGGACGTCATGCCGACTCCGGCGCTGGCCAGCCTGCGCTGGCCCGGCCGCCCGAAACAGACGGGCGGCAGCGATGCCTGGGTGTACATGATCGAACATCCGCAAGGCAGTTTCGCGATCTTTGTCAGTCACATCACCAACGGCGAAGCGCATCCGTTTGAAGTCTGGGTCAACGGCGCCGAGCAGCCGCGCGGCCTGGGTGCGCTGGCCAAAACCCTGTCGATGGACATGCGCGCCGAAGACAAGGGCTGGCTCAACATGAAACTCGCCGTGCTGGAAAAAGCCGCCGGCGACGACGCCTTCGATATGCCTTTCCCGCCGCAGGGCGACACGCGCCACGTGCCCAGTCTGGTTTCCGGATTTGCGCAGATCGTGCGTTACCGCTGCGAACAGCTCGGCGCACTGGAAATGCAGAGCGGCGAAGCCACGCCCGTGCTCGATGCCATGTTCTCGCGCAAGGAGCCCAAGGTCAGCCCGGATGGCACCATGAGCTGGACGGTGGACGTGCTCAACCACGCAGGCGGCGACGATTTCGTGCTGGGCCTCAAGGAACTGGTGCTGCCCGACGGACAGCGCCGTCCGTACTCGGTCTGGCTGGCCGGCGAATATCCGCGCGCACTGGACGGCCTGTGCAAGCTGCTGAGTCTGGACATGCGTGTGATCGACCCGGCCTGGATCGGCATGAAGCTGCGCAAGCTGCTGAATTATCCCGAGCCGCTGGGCGACTTCATGGCCAAGATTCCGGGCAGTGAAAAATCCCAGACCTGGCCGTCCACGGTGGCCTATGTCGCGCGGCTGATGATCCACCGCTACGCGATGCTCGGCATCCTGACCGAAGAAGGCTATCCGCTCTCCGAGGCCGGAATTCTTTCCACCCCGCAGGCGGCGAAAAAACAAGCCGGGGATTTACACCTGATCGCGGGGAAAAAGTGCGCCGAATGCGGCAACCGCACCGTCATCCGCAAGGACGGCTGCGATTTCTGCACGGCCTGCGGCGCGGTTGGGGCCTGCGGCTGAAGCAGCACTGTGATAAATTTCAACCCCGCAACACTCGCCTGAAACAGGAGCATTTTCATGCAGCGCCGCCGTATCCAGATTTTCGACACCACCCTGCGCGATGGCAACCAGACCGCCGGCATCAACTTTTCGGCAGAAGACAAAAAGCGCATCGCCGACCGGCTGGCGGAGTTTGAGATCGACTGGATCGAAGGCGGCTGGCCGGGCGCAAGTCCCAAGGACGATCAGTTTTTCGATCTCATGCGCGACCGCCAGTGGCGGCACAGCAAACTGGTCGCCTTCGGTTCGACCGCACGCCCGCGACATGCCACCGATACCGATCGCGGCCTGCTCCGTCTCGCGGAAAGCGGTGCGGATGCGGCCTGCATTTTCGGCAAGAGCTGGGATCGCCACGTCACCATAGCGCTGGGAATTTCGCTGGAGAAAAATCTGGAACTGGTGCGCGAATCGGTGCACTTCCTGAAGCAACATCTGCCCACCGTGTTTTTTGACGCCGAGCATTTCTTCGACGGTTACACTGCCAATCCCGACTACGCGCTGGCGGTGCTGAACGCCGCGCGCGACGGCGGCGCGGATGGGCTGATCCTGTGCGACACCAACGGCGGCAGCATTCCCTACCGGATTGCGGAAGTCACCACCGAGGTGCTGCGCCGGTTCCCCGGACTCACCATCGGCATCCACGCGCACAACGACAGCGAGCTCGCCGTCGCCAATTCGCTGGCCGCCGCGCGGGTCGGCGCCACCCAGGTGCAAGGCACCATCAACGGCATCGGCGAACGCTGCGGCAACGCCAACCTCGTCTCCATCATTCCCACGCTGCAACTCAAGATGGGACTGGATTGCGGCGTCACGCCCGAACGCATGAAACAACTCTCGTCGCTCTCCAGCTTCGTGAATGAAATGGCGAACCGCCTGCCCTGGCGGCACCAGCCCTACGTCGGCCTCAACGCCTTTTCGCACAAAGGCGGCATCCATGTTTCGGCCATCGCCAAGTCTTCCGATTTGTATGAGCATATCCCGCCGGAAGTCGTCGGCAATGTACAACGCGTGCTGGTCTCGGATCAGGCCGGACGCAGCAACATTCTGTTCAAGGCCGGCGACCTCGCCGGCATGGACGACCTCGATCCCAACGACCCCGCCGTCGCGCACGCGGTGGCGCGCATCAAGGAACTGGAAGCGCAGGGCTACGCCTACGAAGGCGCGGACGCCTCGTTCCAGCTCCTGCTGTTGAAGGCGATGAATCGCTTCCGGCATTTCTTCGAACTGGAAGGCTTCCGCGTGCTGGACCAGAAGCAGGGGCACGAGGACGTCATGCAATCTGAAGCCACGGTAAGAGTGCGCGTCGGCAAGAGCTACTCGCACACCGCCGCACTCGGCAACGGCCCGGTCAACGCGATTGACCAGGCGCTGCGCGCCGCGCTGCTACCCTATTACCCGCAGCTCGAAAAAATGCGGCTTTCCGACTACAAGGTGCGCGTGCTCACCACCACCGCAGCGACGCAAGCCGCCGTGCGGGTATTGATCGAATCCACCGACGGCGTGCGCAAATGGGGCACGGTCGGCGTCTCAACCAACATCATCGACGCGAGCTATCAGGCACTGGTGGACGCGATTGAGTACAAGCTGCTGCTGGATCAGGCCGCGCCGCCGGTGATGGCGGAATAAGCCGGATTAGACGTTAAACAGGAAATTCATCACGTCGCCATCCTGCACGACGTAGTCCTTGCCCTCGACACGCATCTTGCCTTTTTCCTTGGCGCCCGCTTCGCCGCCGCAGGCTATGAAGTCGGCGTAAGCAATGGTCTGCGCGCGGATGAAGCCGCGTTCAAAATCGGTGTGAATGACGCCCGCCGCCTGGGGCGCGGTGTCGCCCTTGTGGATGGTCCAGGCGCGAACTTCTTTCACACCGGCAGTGAAATAAGTCTGCAGACCGAGCAGGTCGTAACCGGCGCGGATCAGGCGATTCAGGCCCGGTTCTTGCAGCCCCAGATCGGCGAGGAATTCCAGTTTGTCGGCGTCGTCCAGGTCGGAGAGTTCAGCTTCGATCTTGGCGCACAAGGCGACGACCGGCGCGCCTTCCCTGGCGGCGTGTTCGCGCAAACGGTCGAGATGCGGATTGTTTTCAAAACCGTCTTCGAGCACATTGCCCACGTACATGGCGGGCTTGATGGTCATCAGGCACAGCGGTTTGATCAGCAGTTTCTCATCGTCAGAAAGTCCGAGGGTGCGCGCCGGGCGGCCTTCGTTCAGATGCGGCAGCAGCTTTTCCAGCACGGTAATCAGCTTTTGTGCATCCTTGTCGCCCGACTTGGCTTTCTTGCCTTCGCGCTGAATGGTGCGTTCGACGGCAGACATGTCGGCCAGCGCCAGTTCGGTCAGAATGGTTTCAATGTCGGCCAGCGGATCGACCTTGCCGGCCACATGCACGACATTGGCGTCGTCGAAACAGCGCACAACGTTGACGATGGCGTCCGTCTCGCGGATGTTGGCGAGGAACTGGTTGCCCAGCCCTTCGCCTTTGGACGCGCCCGCGACCAGTCCGGCGATGTCCACAAATTCAACAATGGCATGCTGCACGCGCTGCGGCTTGACGATTTTCGAGAGCTCGTCCAGACGCGGATCGGGCACTTCAACGATGCCGACATTGGGCTCGATGGTGCAGAAGGGATAGTTCTCCGCAGCGATGCCCGCCTTGGTGAGCGCATTGAACAGCGTGGATTTGCCCACGTTAGGGAGACCGACGATGCCGCATTTGAGACTCATGTTTTTTCCTCTAAATATTAGGATTTAGGAACCAGGAGTTAGGATTTTGCAAATCCGGCACTCCGCACCTTCTCAATCCTCAGTCCTAATTCCTCAATCCTAGTTGCTATGCAACTTGAGCATCGCTGCTTCCTGTTTTCCTTCGACGATCAGCGGCGCTACATCGAGCGCACGTTGCAACGCCAGATCGATGGCGTCGCGCTCTTCGCGACGCGGGTTGTTCAAAACGAAATTGCTGACTTCGGCACGTTCGCCGGGATGGCCGATGCCCAGACGCAAACGCCAAAAATCGCGACTGCCCAGATGGGCGATGATGTCCTTCAGGCCATTGTGGCCGCCATGACCGCCGCCCAGTTTCAGTTTGGCGCTGCCCGGTGGCAAATCCAGTTCATCGTGCACCACCAGAATTTCAGCGGGTGCAATCTTGTAGAACTGCGCCAGCGCACCGACCGAACGGCCACTGACATTCATGAAAGTCTGCGGCTTCAGCAGCCAGAGTTCCTGGCCGTGCCACACGCTGCGCGCGACCAAACCGTGAAATTTGTTCTCGCTGCGGAAGTGAAAACCCTGCGACTCGGCAAAAGCATCCAGCCACCAGCAGCCCGCGTTGTGGCGCGTGGTTTCGTATTCGCGTCCGGGATTGCCCAGACCCACAATCAATCGGATGGCCGCCATGTCAGCAAAAAGACAAAACCCGCCATGCCGGAATCAGCAGTGGCGGGTTCGCCGGGATCACGCCCGAATTACTTCTTTTCTTCTTCGCCTGCCGCAGCAGCAGCTTCGGCAGCGGCTTCAATACCACCGCGCGGCACCTGAATGGTCGCCACCACGGCTTCGCCGGTGTGCGTGCCATGGGCAGCCACTTCCACGCCTTTGGGCAGGTTCAGGTCGGACACGTGCACGGACTGTCCAAGCTCCAGCTTGCCCAGATCCACTTCGATGAAGGCCGGCAGGTCCTTCGGCAGACAGGTCACATCCAGCTCGTTCATCACGTGCATGATCTTGCCGCCGCCCAGCTTCACGCCCGGGCCTGCTTCTTCATTCAGGAAGTGCAGCGGCACCTTGATGTGCATCTTCTGCTTGAGATCCACACGCTGGAAGTCGATATGCAGCACTTGCTGGCGGAAGGGGTGCATCTGGAAATCGCGCAGCAGCACGGAATCCTTCTTGCCTTCAACGCTCAGCGTCAGCACGGACGCATGGAAGGCTTCCTGACGCAGGCGGTGATAGATCTCGTTGTGATCCAGGTCGATCATTACGACATCGCCGGAGCCGTAGATAATACCTGGCACGCGGCCGGTATTACGCAGACGGCGGCTCGCACCCGTACCTTGCGCTTTGCGAATATTGACATTGATTTCGATCGTCATTTTACTTCTCCAAAAAACAGAATCGTCCGCGACCAGACGATTCCAGGTTGGCAGCAGCCCCCATGGCTGCCGCACATCTCTTTACTCGGTGAACAGCGAGCTCACCGATTCTTCGTTGTTGATACGGCGGATCGTTTCCGCCAGCAGTTCCGCCGTGCTGAGCTGACGGATATGGCTGCAATTACGGGCGGCATCGCTCAGCGGGATGGTATCCGTCACCACCAGCTCGTCCAGCGCCGAATTCTCGATGCGGCCGATTGCCGGCCCGGACAATACCGGGTGCGTACAGTAGGCCAGCACGCGTGCCGCGCCCTTTTCCTTCAGCGCGTTGGCGGCTTCGCACAATGTGTTGGCGGTATCCACCATGTCGTCCATGATCAAACAGGTGCGGCCCACCACGTCGCCGATGATGTTCATGACCTTGGCCACATTCGGCTTCGGACGGCGCTTGTCGATAATCGCCAGGTCGGCGTCCATCTGCTTGGCCAGCGCACGCGCACGCACCACGCCGCCCACGTCCGGAGAAACCACGATCAGGTTCTGGTAGTTCTGTTTCCAGACATCCGACAGCAGGATCGGGCTGGCGTAGATGTTGTCCACGGGAATGTCGAAGAAACCCTGGATCTGGTCGGAGTGCAGATCCATCGTCAGCAGACGGTCAACACCCGCAGCGGAAAGCATGTCGGCCACGACCTTGGCGGTAATCGCCACCCGCGCCGAACGCGGACGCCGATCCTGGCGCGCATAACCAAAATACGGCATGGCAGCAGTGATTCGCCCGGCAGAAGCGCGCTTGAGCGCATCTACCATCACCATGACTTCCATCAGATTATCGTTGGTCGGTGCGCAGGTGGACTGCAACACGAAGACATCCTTGCCGCGCACGTTCTCGAGCAGTTCGACCATCACTTCGCCGTCGGAAAAACGGCCTACGGTCGCACGTCCCAGATGCATGTGCAGATGCTGCGCGACGGATTCGGCAAGCTTGGGATTCGCGTTGCCGGTGAAAATCATCAGGCTGTCAAAGGAAGACACGTGCAACCCCGTACTTTAATGAGCGCCAAACCGGCGGATGTCTATGAAAACTGGCTGGGGAGGTAGGGATCGAACCTACGAATGCCGGAATCAAAATCCGGTGCCTTACCACTTGGCGACTCCCCAATTTACTAATCGGGCACCCAATCCTGCAATGGATGCCGCATCAAACCTTGCACCACCACGCCGCGCATGTCCTGCGGCAATTGCCGCAACGCAGCTTCGGCGGCGTCTTTTCCGGAAAATCCGGCAAACACACAGGCGCCCGAGCCTGTCATCATGGCCGGCCCCAAGTCAGCCATCGCCTCAAGATAACGCGCCACTTCCGGATAGCGTTCGCACGCCACGGCCTGCAAATCGTTATGCAGCTGCGGATCATTCCGCTCAAGCCGTTCCGAGAGGGCGCGCATTGTGAGGGAAACCGTGTCGCGTGTCAATTCCGGCCGCGCAAAAATCTCTGCCGTCGGCACATGCACCGGCGGAAACAGCACGACGTACCAGGCCGGCGACAATGTCATGGCCTGCAAGCGATCGCCCACGCCCTCGGCGAAGGCGTTTTCGCCGAACACGAACACCGGCACATCTGCCCCCAGGCGCAGCCCCAGCTGCATCAGGCGTTCGCGCGACAAA